>LDZT01011478.1_pt1 | contig 40623 bp, 41 predicted proteins | sample 615521 | NCBI WGS metagenome assembly LDZT01 (sample SAMN03408292, study PRJNA278302) | terrestrial metagenome | isolation source: oil reservoir sample SB1 | place: USA: Alaska, North Slope, Schrader Bluff formation | collected 2011-09 | reverse complement strand
TTCGATGCAACACTCGGTATGGGCGGTTGGCTAGACCTTACCCAACAGGGACTTTCACCCTGCAAGAAATATAGAGCTTTCTTGGCGCTCTTCAGTTATTAGTTTTTGGTTTTCAGATAAAATAGAATAAAATCTGCTTATGATTGAGAATCAATAAAAAGATTGAGTTGATGAGTCATCAGTAAGTGCAATAGTATGGTAAAATATTAGTTAAAACTTTCTTTGGAATAAGAATAAAGATTGTTAGAATATAATGCTAATAATTTATGGCCTTGGGGAAAATTTTGAAAAAAAGAGATACAAACTATAAAATAAGAACAGCTGAAGAAAAAGATATTCAAACACTCACCCGTTTTCGCTTGTCATTGCAGGAGTATATGGAAAATTTAAATTCTGGTATGTTGTCATTAAACCAGGGTGCTAGAAAATCCTTGCCCAACCGATATAGACAATGGGTTGCTGACCCAATGCGTTGTGTTGTCTGTGCCGAACTAGAATCTGGTGAATTGATTGGTATGGCAGTAGCACTGGTTATTGAGCAAACTGACTGGAATCCACCCAGGGTTGGCAGGATTGACGATGTCTGGGTAGAGAAAAAATACCGTCGAAAAGGAATAACTAGACAATTAATTAAACATTTGCTTAAATTCTTTTCTAGACATAATGTTTCTACTATAGCACTGGACTTTTTAAGCGGAAATGAGGAAGCAGAATCGACCTGGAACTCATTTGGCTTTAGAACAATTCTAAAAACAGCAATTATCTCTTCAACTGACTTAGAAAGGAAGATTGGGAAAACAATAAAAGAGTCGTGAGTCGTGCGTATCGCGTATTGAGCATAAATACAGAATTTATCTTATTTCCTCCCCCTCACCCTAACCCTCTCCCTCCGAGGGGAGAGGGAATTTTTTGAAAAACTTGTTTTTCGACTTTCATCTTGTAACTTTTTACTGAAAACCAGTAAGTGTAAACTGTTTATACTCTTAAATCTTGCGTTTTAATAATTGCTAAATTAAATTATGTTATTATGATACTGGAAGAGTTTGTGAGTTGACTTTTAACTTTGATAGGTATATCTATACTATTTTATAATGGTATAAGATTGATTTGTTTCCAAGCTCTGAGCAATTACAAAATGGAAATGGTTTCGTAATAACGAAGAGAGAGAATAAATCTACAATTACAGATTTCAGATACACTTTTTAGTTTTATATATAAAAAGAAAAAACTTTTTACTATTACATCAGATTTCGATATTATTTAATTATTGAATTGGAAAATTAGTCAATATAAAAATAATTAGGGGAGTAGTTTTCAATGAAATACATTAGCACAAGAGGTAATATACATCCAGTTTCTTCTGTAGAGGCAATAAAAATGGGGATGGTACCACAAGGAGGATTGTTTTTGCCAGAAGAAATTCCCACAATATCTCTGCAGCAATTACAGCAATGGAAGAATTTATCCTATTCTCAACTTGCCAATAATATTTTTTCACTTTTTCTAAAGGATGATTTTTCAGAAAATGAAATAAGCTCCATTACCAGAAATGCTTACAATCGTGAGGTTTTTGATTCTGATGAGATTACTCCACTAAAACAGCTGGATAACCAATTGTACATAATGGAGCTTTTCCATGGACCAACTGGTGCCTTCAAAGATATTGCCTTGCAAGCGCTTCCACAAATTCTATCCGGAGCATTAGAAAAACTCTCAATCACTAATCAGCTATTAATATTAGTGGCAACATCCGGCGATACCGGAAAAGCTGCTTTGGAAGGTTTCAAAAATGTACCCGGGACTCAGATTGTGGTTTATTATCCTTTTCAAAAAGTCAGTAAAATTCAGGAATTACAAATGCTTACTACTGAGGGTGATAATACCCATGTAATTGGCATCAGGGGTAACTTTGACGATTGTCAAAATGCAGTAAAAGAAATCTTTTCCGACAATCAATTTTGCCGTTACCTGTTAGAAGAAGGTTATGAATTCTCTTCTGCTAATTCTATTAATTGGGGACGGCTTTTTCCGCAAATTGTCTATTATTTTTATGCTTATTTATCACTATTAAAGAAAAGACAAATTGAGTTATCTGAAAAAATTAATTTCACTGTTCCTACCGGAAATTTTGGCAATATTTTAGCAGCCTGGTATGCCCGACAGATGGGTTTGCCAGTAGACAAATTAATCTGTGCCTCTAATATCAATAAAATATTGACTGACTTTTTTCAAAACGGAGTTTATGACCGCAATCGTCCCCTGGTTTCTACTATCAGCCCATCTATGGATATATTGATTTCCAGCAACCTGGAAAGGTTTTTGTTTGAAATCACAGACCGTAATGAGGCAGCTATTAATTACTGGATGAAAGACTTGCGGGAAAAAGGGATCTTTGAATTAGAGAGAAATCTAAAGAATAAGATAGAAGAAATAATATTTGCTGGTTATGCCAGTGAGAAAGAAACAATGGATACTATTCAAAAGATCTACAAAAGGTATCAATACCTGGTTGACCCACATACTGCTGTAGGCTTGAAGGTATATAATGATTTTCAAAACCTTTACAAAGATCAAACCAAAACAGTAGTTGACGCAACCGCCAGTCCCTTTAAATTTAACCAGAGTGTTTTAACTGCTCTAATCGATGAAAATAATGTAAAAAATAAAGGTGAACTTATTTTACTACAAGAACTAAGCAATTATAGTGGGTTATCAATTCCCAACAATTTAAAGGACTTAAATGAGAAAAAAATAAAACATAATTTGGTTTATGATAAAAAAGAGGTTAGAAAAAGCTTGCAAGATATTTTAGAAATTTAAAATGTCTTTTACAATTTTCTATTATCGTCCTTGTTCTTATCACCTTGATGCTTGATAACCTCTCCTTCTACCATAAAGACTACATCTTCACAAATATTGGTGATATGATCCCCAATACGTTCTAGATCCAGGGCAAGAGATATCAGGTGAAAAGAACGCTGAATAGTGGTAGGATCTGAGCTCATGAAAGTAAGCAATTCCCGAATTATTTGATCCCTTAGGCCATTAACGATTTTGTCTCTTTTAAATACCTCGCGTGCAAGCTGGGAATCGTTTTCAATAAAGGCATTCACACCTTCTTTAATCATAGTTTGTACAATTTCAGACATTCTGGGAAGATCAATGTAAGGTTTTACCTGGGGTCTTTCAATGAGAAAAATAGTACTATGAGACATACTTGCAGATAGGTCTCCAATTCTCTCCAAGTCCCTGTTCATTTCCAGCATCATAAGAATAGTTCGCAAATTTATAGCCATGGGTTGAAACTGGGCAATAATTCTAACACACTGTTCATCCAATTCTACTTCATAACTGTCTGTTCTTGGTTCATCTTTTTCTATGACTTCCAAGGGGAAACTTTTATCGTTTTCCAATAAACCTTTAATAGTCTTTTCGACCATATTCTCTACCAAAGTAGCATATTCTATTAATTCACGCTTCAGGGATATGATGCGCTCTTCTAACATTGTTCTCCCTCTTTTCTAACTAGAAAATTTATACTCTCTCAGATACAGATCTTTGGTTAGTTTATCCGAATTTACCAGTCAAGTAAGCCTCTGTCATTTTATTTTTAGGAACAGTAAAGATTTTTTCTGTTTCACCAAATTCTATTAACTCACCAAGGTATAAAAAAGCCGTATAATCAGAGACCCTGGCAGCCTGCTGCATATTATGAGTGACAATTACGATAGTATAGTCTTTTTTTAACTCCAATATTAGTTCTTCAATCTTCTGCGTAGAAATAGGATCCAGGCTGGCACACGGCTCATCGAATAAAAGAACTTCCGGCTCTACGGCCAAACAACGGGCAATACAGATTCTTTGTTGCTGACCTCCTGAAAGACTAAGGGCACTTTCGTTTAAACGGTCCTTGACCTCTTCCCATAATGCTGCCTTTTTTAAAGATTGTATCACAATTTCTTCTTTCTTTCTCCAATCTTTTATGCCATTTACTTCCAGTCCATAACTGATATTATCAAAAATACTTTTTGGAAAAGGATTTGGTTTTTGAAATACCATTCCAACTCTCCGTCGAATCTCTACTACATCGGCCTTTGGATCGTTTATATCTTCATCATCCAGCATAATAGAACCTTCTAACCTGGCTTTGGGTATCAAATCATTCATCCGATTAAACATACGAATAAGTGTTGACTTTCCGCAACCTGAAGGCCCGATTACTGCCGTGATGTTATTTTCATAGATTTCCATATCAAAGCCTTTTAAAACCTGTGTCTGCCCATAATAAAAACGGATATTCCTTACCCTTATTTTAGTTTTAAGTGCCATAATAACTTTGGTTCCTTTGTCTTTGTCTCAAAATAATTGCCAGGGTTGAAAGTGATAGTACTAAAATAAGAAGAATAAGTGCACAACCATAAGCAATTCTTGTCTGTTCTTCCGGGTGAACCCCCTCGGTCATCAAAGCATAAATATGGTAAGGTAAAGCCATTACCTCTGAAAATACAGAATCAGGGTAACCCCGAGTATAAAATGTAGCTGCCGTAAACATAATTGGTGCAGTTTCACCGGCTACTCTGCCTATACTTAAAATAACGCCTGTTAAAATTCCGGGCAATGCGCTGGGAAGAACCACTCTTCTAATAGTTTCCCACAAAGTCGCTCCCAGGGCAAGAGAAGCTTCCCGATAGGACTGGGGTACGGCCATGAGTGCTTCCTGAGCTGCAGAAATAATACTGGGTAAAACCATGATTCCCAATGTCAGGGAGCCGGACAAAATTGATACACCAAATCCAAAGAACTTAACGAATATAGCCAATCCAAAAAGACCGAATACCACAGAAGGCACTCCGGCTAGATTATTAATACTGATACGGATAATATTTACTATAAAGCTTTTGGTGCTATATTCACTAAGATAAACAGCACAGGCTAATCCCAACGGGATTGAAAAAACCATGGCTCCTAAAGTCAGATAAAAAGTCCCCACGATGGCAGGCGCCACTCCGCCTGCAGTCATAGCTTTCCTGGGTACTTGAGTCAAAAATTCCCAAGAAAATGCACTAATCCCTCTGACAACAATAAAATATATTATAATCCCTAAGAAGAAAATAGTAACTAAAATACAGATAGATAATAAAATAAAACCTAACTTCTGGTTTAGCTTCTTATTCATGGTCAAAATCCTTTTTTCTATTTATCTCCCCAATCCTAATTTTAAGCGATATCTACGGCTAATTATCTCTGCAATAATATTAAACACCAGGGTTATTAAAAATAATATTAGTCCAATGGCAAATAAACTATGATAATGAGTACTTCCTACCACTGCCTCTCCCATTTCAGCAGCAATAGTAGAAGTCATAGGCCTCACCGGTCTAAAAAAAGAAGTCGGAATAATCGCCGCACCACCAGTAACCATTAAAACCGTCATCGTTTCACCCACTGCTCGACTCATTCCAAGTATAATAGCAGTAGAAATTCCTGAGCCTGCAGCTGGAATAATAACTTTGGTTAAGGTCTGCCACCGATTCCCCCCTAATGCCAGTGAGGCTTCTCTAAAACTGTTAGGTACGAAGCTTAGCGCGTCTTCAGAGATACTGCAGACAGTAGGTGTAGCCATAATTCCCAACATTAAACTACCCGTAAAAGCAGTCTGACCTACAGGAATGTTTAGAATTCTCTGTAGATACGGAGCAACAATAACCATACCAAAAAATCCATAGACAATTGATGGTATACCAGCCAATATTTCAATTATTGGTTTCAAAATAGCCTTTTGCCTGTGGGTTGCCAGTTCATTAATAAAAAGAGCACTTCCCAATCCCAATGGAACACAAACAAACACTGCACCAATAGTAACCATAAAAGATGCTAGAACCAAAGGAAGAATGCCAAAGTCAGGCGGATCATAAGTAGGATACCAATCTTTTCCAAAAATAAAATCAAATAACCCTATTTCCTGGAAAGCAGGCAAACCGGTAGCGAATAAAGTAATCATTATCCCAACCAAAAATAATAAAGAGGCAAAAGCCAGAATTGTGAATGTCCATCTGATGATTTTTTCTTTTTTCTTATACATAGATCTTTCTTTTCCTCTTTAATCTTGTCTTTAAAAATTACAAATAACTGAGCAAATTACCGGGCATGACTTTTAAATTAATCATGCCCGGAGGGTTAAGGTGTCATATATTGCTTAATTATGATCGGATCATTTTTATTTAAAGGTTAATATAACCATTTTCTTCTACCAGCTTTTGTCCTTCTGCACTCATGACAAAGTCGAGGAATTCTTTGACCGCACCTTCTGGTTCACCATCGGTATACATAAATAAGGGTCTGGCCAGGGCATAATCACCGGAATTAACGGTTTGTTTGCTGGGCATGGTTTCATCTACTGCAATAGCTTTTACCTTTTCATTGACATAACCTAATCCTACATAGCCGATGGCACCGGGGGTATTGGCCACACTGGTAGCCACAGCAGAATTGGAGGCCTGTAATAAGGCATCTGGTCTTACTCTCTCATCGTCTAAGGCAAGTTCATTGAATGTCTCAAAGGTCCCACTGGAGGAATCTCTGGAGATAACCACGATTTCCTGGTTGGCTCCACCAAGGTCAGACCAGTTAGAGATTTCACCGGTGTAGATGGCCTTGATCTGATCCAAAGTTAATCCATCAATGTCATTAGATGGATGGAGTACAACGGCAATGGCATCTCTTGCTACAACATTTGCTACTGGGTTAATGCCATTTTCTTTGGCTGTTACAATCTCTTTGTCTTTGATGGGACGGGAAGCATCAGCAATATTACAGGTTCCATCAATCAAAGAAGCAATTCCTACTCCGGATCCGCCACCCTGAACGGAAATGCTGATATCAGCATTCTGATCCATAAATACCTCTGCACAAGCCTGGGCGATAGGCAAAACTGTGGTTGAACCTTTGATGACCACGTTCGTCTCAGTGGCCATAGCCAAACTACCTACCAATAAGAAAGCAATAAGCACAAAAGATACTAATAAGTTTACTTTTCCAAAATGTTTCATTCTTTTTCTCTCCTTTTTTTTGAGATGATTTTCATCTCTTGTTTTGTTATTGATAATGTAAAGGAGTTTTGTAAAGAATATATAAATAAAGTGTTAAGATTTGGTTAATTTTAAAAATTTTGTAAAAATTCCAGACATTTTTCTTTTATTTCATCCCTGATTTTTCGAAAAAATTTAATCTTATCCTGTTCACTCCCCTTAAAATTCGCAGGGTCTTCTATGTCCCAGTGGATATCCTGATTTTGGCCAGGGAATACTGGACAAACCTGTCTGGCATGATTACAAACTGTAATAACATAATCAAATTTTTGATTCAAAAATTCATTCACTGATTTTGATTTATGGCTAGAAATGTCAATATCAACCTCTGCCATTGCTTTTATTGCATATGAATTTACCTGTGTTGGTTCTACCCCGGCACTAACAACCTGAAATTTGTCACCAGCCATATTACGCATAAACCCTTCAGCCATCTGGCTTCTGCATGAATTACCTGTGCAAAGAAATATAATTTTTTTCATATCAACAGTCCATCCCTCTATTTTTACTGAATATCAGTCTTTCAACTGTATTAAACTGCTTTGATTAATTTATAGTTTTCTTTTTAACATTGTCTAATAGGCAATGTTATTATAAACTTAGTACCCACACCTAATTGACTATCCACTTTTATCTCTCCTTTATGCAAAATTACGATATGTTTAACAATAGAAAGACCTAAACCGGTTCCTCCTTGTTGTCGAGATCTTGCCTTATTAACTACATAAAAACGCTCAAAGATTCGATTAAGATCTTCTTCCTTCAATCCGATGCCAGTATCTGCAACTTCAATTTTCACTTTATTAGCAGAAGGCAAATAGCCAGAAACAGTAATCTCACCGTTTTCCGTATATTTAATTGCATTATCGATTAGATTGATAAATAACTGTTCAATTTTGTATATGTCTGCTTCGATATGAGGTATATCATCCCGAATATCTAATATTAATTTTAATTGTTTTTCTTTGATTGATGGTTCAAATATTTTGATTGTATTTGTTATTAATTCTTTTAAATCAAATTTTTCTATCTGTAAATTTCCACCATTATTTTCCAACTCAGATAAAGTAAGTAAATCATTTACCATGCTGATAAGTCTTTCAGTATTTCTTTTTATAACTCCAGTATACTTTTCTCTCTCCTTATCAGAAGCTCCTTCCAATGTTTCAATATAACCTTTAATAGAAGTTAGTGGAGTTCGCAATTCATGAGAGATATTGGTAATCAAATCTTTTTTAACCTGGGCCAAATTTTTGGAATAAGTAATATCATGGAATATCAAAACCGATTTATCCTTTTTCTCAATAGTAGTTCCCGTACATAGATAATTTTTATTTGATATATTAACTTCAGTGCTAAAGTTTTTTTTCTTTTCAATTAATTCAGTAACCTTTTCACTTAAGCTCTGATCTCGAATAACTTCCCAAAAATATTTGTCACTTATTTTATATTGGTTAAAATCTTTCTGGAATTTAATATTCTTTAAAATTATTTTCCCTTGCTTGTTTAATACCACAATCCCGCTTTCTATTGCAGAAATAATGGAATCCAGTTCCTCGGTCTGTAGTGATAGTGTATTAAAAAAACTCTGTAATTGCTCAGTCATTTTATTGAAACTATTGAATAGTTCCATAATTTCAGGTCCTTCCCGATGAGAAATTATCCTCGTTTCCAGGTTGCCCTGGCTTAAACTATCGAAAGCTTGCAACAGTCTCCCGCCAGGCATTGTAAACATCTTAGAAGTATAATAGGAAATAACAATTGCTAATAACACTAAGATTATAGCAATAAGTAAAATTGTATATCTCAACCCGACCAATATTCTTTTCATCTCTCCTAAAAAGACGCTTAATCTGAGAGCTGCGACAATATTACCTTTTATTTCAATAGGAGATGAAAGATAAAGCATATCCTCCCTGGTAGTAGTACTATATCTGACTATATTACTTTGTTCTCCTTCCAAGGCTGCTCTTATCTCAGGCCGGTTGATGTGGCTTTCCATCTCCTGAAAATCCTTTTGTGATTCAGCTATCACCTGACCATTATTATGAATTATTGTAATCCTGGTATCTATCTTGTTGGATATCTCGCTAATAAAAGCATCTAGTTCATACCAATTTTGTTGTTCAAAAAATGGTTTGATTGTATTTTTTATGACAGAAGAAAGGTGGTACATATTTTCAATTTTATAACTGAGGTATTGATTTTTTACTGAAGAGGTCAAAAGTATCAATCCTATAATTGATAGAACAACAATTACAGTTATATATATAATAGAAAGTTTAAAGAATCTTGATTTTTTCATTGTTCCAGTTTATAGCCAACTCCTCGAACATTTTTAATTAAATAACCCTTGTTCCCTAATTTTTCCCTCAAATTTTTTACATGTACATCTATAGTACGATCCAAAACGGCTTTTTCGGTACCCCAAAGATAATCTAATATTTGTTCCCTATTAAAAACCCATCCCTGTTTTTTGGCAAAGAGTTTTAATATTTTAAATTCAGTTGAAGTCAAAGGAATTTCTCTATCATCAATAGAAACTCGATATTTTTCTAGTTCAATAATCAAAGTGTCATCAATTACAATCTTTTTCTCATCTAATTTTGTCTTTTTTCTCCTTAATACTGCTTTTACTCTTGCTACCATCTCTCCTGGAGAGAAAGGTTTTGAGACATAATCATCTGCTCCAAGCTCTAATCCAAGAATTTTATCTGTCTCCTCATTTCGAGCAGAAAGAATAATAATAGGTATGGCCATATAACGTTCATCCATTTTTAGATATTTACATACCTCAAATCCTCCTTCGTCTGGAAGCATAATATCTAATATGATTAAATCAGGGGTTTTCTGCTTCAATTGTTGATAGAATGCAGTAGCATTAAGAAACCCTTTCACTTGAAAAGAGGATTTCTCAAGGTGAAGTGAAATTAAATCAACAATATCCTGTTCATCATCAACAATATATACTAATGGCAGCATAAATTTAAAACCTTCCTGTAAAATTATTATTGAAAAATGACTTCACATTTAAATATAATACACCAGAATTATTAATTTATGATTAACTTTTTTTGTTTTTCCTTATTTTTTATCTTTTTTTCTACAAAAATATCATTTCCTGTAAAGGGATCCAGGCCGGTATAATACATTACTGCAGAATAAGTAGAAGGCGTGGGTATAAATATCTGCAACTGTTCCGGATGAATATGCAGCTCTTTTTGAATAAATTGTCTTAGCGAAATCATATCTTTCTCTCTACAGCCTGGATGGCCTGCAATAAAATAATATGTTAGAAATTGTTTCTTACCTGACTGACGATTAATTCTATCAAACAGTTTCTTAAAACTTGTCAAATATTTATTATCTCCTTTGCCCATCAAAGAAAGTACTTTTTCCTCAACATGTTCGGGTGCAATTTTTAGTTGTCCGGAGATATGATATAAAATGATTTCTTTTAAATAATTCATTCCGTTTTTTTTATCTGCCATCACTAAATCATAGCGTATCCCGGAAGCAACAAAAACTTTCTTAATTCCTTTTATTTTTCTGATTTTTCTCAATAAATTGATCAGTGGCTGGTGATTAAGTGACAGATTCTTACAAATAGAGGGAAAAAGGCAACGTTTCTTTAAGCAATGGCTATCTCTCTTCTGATCAGCACAACCCATAGTGTACATATTGGCAGTGGGACCACCTACATCTAAAATGTATCCTTTGAAGTCCTTATCCATTGTTAATCGCTTAATCTCATTGATAATTGATTCCTCACTCCTGGACTGAATATATTTTCCCTGGTGCACAGTTATAGCGCAAAAATTACATTCACCAATACACCCCCTGTGAGAAGTTACCGAAAATTTAATGGTATCCAATGCCCTGACTAAACCATCCTTTCGGTAATAGGGATGGACATCGCGCTCAAAGTCAAGGTCATATATCTCATCCAATTCTTTTTCTGATAGAGGATAAGAAGGAGGATTATGAATAAGATAACGATTATCCTGTTGTTGTGCTAAAGTTTTTCCATGGGAAGGGTCCTGATTTTCATAAAACTGGTGAAACATTTGGATAAATTTCTCTTTATGTTGTTTTACTTCCGAAAAAGAAGGAATAATAAGACTTTTTTCACCAGGAGTATTTGAGATATAACAGATTCCACGAATATTGGAAATATCTTCTTTTTTAGTAAGCCGCTCAGCTAATTGTACTACACTCTTTTCAGCCATCCCATAAGCTAGAATATCAGCCTTACTGTCAAATAGGATAGATCGTCTTATCCGGTTATCCCAAAAATCATAATGGGCTATTCTTCTCAAGCTTGCCTCTATGCCTCCAAGTATAATGGGACAGGTATTTTTAAAATAACGCTTGATGAGGTTGACATAGACGATGGTTGCCCGGTCAGGCCGGCGATTATTTATACCTCCCGGGGTATAATCATCTTTTTTCCTCTTTTTACCGGTTGCAGTATAATTGGCAATCATTGAATCAACAGATCCCGCAGTTACTCCCCAGAAAAGTCCAGGTTCTCCTAATCGGCAAATATCATCCGGAGAACTTATGTCAGGCTGGGCAATAATTCCTACCCTGTAACCGGCTTTAAGTAAGACCTTTCCTATAACAGAAATTCCCAGATAAGGACTATCAATATAGGTATCCCCGGTAATCAAAATGATATCCAATTTTTCCCAGGATAATTTTTCCATTTCTGCACGGGTAGTTGGTAAATACATTTCAAACCCCTCTGTGGCTTTTTATATCCAGAAGATTGCAATAATACTTTATTATTCTATCATACATTCATCAACGGAGAATATTCTTCTAAACTAATCCGTAATCTATTTCTCCCCACATGCCTACCTGGTCATCCTTAATAATTACCAAACCCATCAATCCATTTATATTTCGAGCAAGCTTTAGTCCTTTTTTTATATCTTCTTTAGTATGGATTATATTACCAATAGCAGTAGCAGCAGCATCAGCCAGGCTAGCAGAGCGTGATATTACAGTCACTGCATCTGCTTTCCCCATACTGAAAGACGGGCCCACGGTACCGGAGGAAGTACATACTCCGATACCTCTAGTTCGGGAATCAATATTAAGATATATTTTATTACTCAAAGGAGAGAATCCGGCATAAATGATTATTTTTCTGATTTGAGGGCTTTTAAGATAGAGATCTCCACCATTTTCAATAATTATCTCATCGGTTTTAGTCAATAATCTTTCTGCAGTATACTGGGATATGCAGCCAGCCACCGCTGCCATTGGACCTACCTGGCAGATTGCAGAGGCTCTTATCATCTCCTTTATCATCGGGTGGGCAAAATTATCAAAAGGATAAGGTTTAAATGTAAGCTTAAACTCTGGGTTTTCCTTAATATAATCCTTCAGCACATTCCGAAAATCCCTCAGGGCAGATAGTCCCTCTTTCTGTAGAAAAACGGGAGTTTGAACCAGTAAATCACTCTCTGCTTCCTTAACCTGAAAAGAAATTAAATCCTTACTTTTTATTCTTTGCCGATAGGAGCGATTATAATGCTTCACATCGAAATCATTGCTGTAATTAGTATTCTGTTTATTCATAATTTATTCAAACTAAAAAATATATTCAATAGCCCCTACGGGACAGGCATCTACACAATAACCACATACCACACAATCCTGGTAATTAAATTCCAGATGATAGTTCTCTTTATTCATCGATATTGCCCCTACCGGACAGATAGATACACAGGCACCGCAGTGATTGCATTTTTTTTCATTCCAAAAAATTTCCTCTTCAAGAAACTCAACTGTTACCTTATGTTCTTTCAAAAAACGAAATGCCTTATCAATCTGTTTCCTGTCTCCCCGAATTTCAATAACCAGCTTTCCGCCAATACCAGGCTCAAACTTGGCTTGCAATATATTAATCCACAGGTCATATTTTTTAATTAATAGATATGTAATCGGCTCTTCTACATTGGAAGAAGTGAATCTTAAAATTGCTTTTTGTTTAATCATGATACCTCCGGAATTTTGGCAAAATTTTCTAGAATATTATTGGACCCGTTTAGTCTTTAATTGTATGAATTCTCTCTTAGTAGGTAAAGGCTGAATAGGCTCTTGTAGAAAAAACTGACCTTTTACTATCGATTCTTTTAGTGTACCGGCAATCTCTCTAGCTCTGGCATAACTCGAAACAGATGAAGTGGGTATTTTTTTACCTTTAATCTCTATCTGTCCGCTTCTTAATTGGCTATAATTTACAACACCCAGTGAAGGTTTATCAAGATGTGGGTAGCTGTAATCGGTTATCTCGGTGTATATCTCTTCGTCTTTAATACTAACTGCCTTTAACATCTCTTCATCAAGTATGGGAATTGGCACACCAATTCCCATATAAAGAGTTACTCCATAACCTGAAAAATAAGCAGCCTGCAAAAAGTCCGTTTTCATTTCTTTTAAGTCTCCTATTAAAGCCAAAACTGCACCTTTTTTACCAATTACATTACCTTTTTCAAAAATTGGTTGAGGATTAAATTGGGTCCCCTCCCAGATAACATAGCCTTGCGCACCACCGATAAAAACTCTTGTTCCGATTCCAATAGTCCTTAAATCAGGATCATTGAGCAATGGGCTCAACTGGCCACTAGTGGAATAACTTGCATTTCCCAGCTCAGGAAGTAGAATTCCCATATAGGTATATATTTTTTTAGCTGACTGATTTACTGCCACATTATAATTCTGAAAAGAATTCCTGGGGTTAACCATTAATGCCTGGTTTACTGTTTCTTTCGAAATTGTAGCCTCTACTTCCCTGGCAGGATAGCAGTCCGTCCCTCCAGAGAGGGCCTTTAAGCGAATATTTTTCCCTCTGACAAAATCTTCAATTACGTGAGCACCACCGTAATCATTTCTCTCTGTTTCCGATAACTGGGTAGCACCCAAATAAATGTCAACAGCTGCCAATCCGGCATAAGCCATTACATCATTAAGCCACACTTTCTGCATGCGGATGGGTGGGTCACTATGTCCTACATTAAAAAAAGCACCTGATGAACACATTGGTCCAAAGGTGCCGGTAGTGACTACATCTACTATCTCAGTTGCTCTGGCAATTCCCTGCTCTTCCTTTAAAGCAATTACTTCCTCAGCCGTCAATACTACTGCTTCTTTTTTGGCAATCTTTTCATTAATTTCCTGAAATGTTCTTTTAACCTTCCCCATCAAAATGCTCCTATTATATAGTTTTACTATCTTTTTTAATAAAATATTTCCATAAATACTAAATCTTCTTTGGGGAATTGTCAACTTTTTTAAGATTATAAAGATAATGCAATCTATTTTACAAGGTTAACTTTCCTTCCCTGAAAGCCTGAATATATCCTGTACAATAATTGTCTTTTCCTAAGAGAGTAAGAGCAGCCTTAATAATTGTCATCAATCTTTTATCAGTAGAATCAATTATTGCTGTATCTAAACCGCAACCCATAGTCAAAGCCACAAAGACCTGATTAAGCAGTTTTCTCTCGGGGAGTCCAAAAGATATATTGCTTAGACCTGCTACTATATGAACTCCTGGATAGGTATTTCTGACAATCCTAATAGTTTCCAAAGTTACCACCCCATTTTTATCATTGGTTCCAATTGGAACAACCAGAGGATCAATAAATATTTCCTTTAATGGCACACCGACAGCAGTTAATCTTTCTATCAATCTATCAGCAATCTCAACCCGGGTTTTTGAATTATCAGGGATTCCCCGCTCATCCATAACCAGTGCTACAACACCACATTTATATTTCTTTATGATGGGTATTAAGCTGTCAATTTTTTCTTTCTCTCCAGTAATAGAGTTAATTAGAGCTTTCCCATCCCCCCAATCATAAATTTCCAAGCCTCTTTTTATCTCTTCAGGATTTGGACTATCAATACATAAGGGGACATCAACCACATCTTGTACTGTTTTTATTAACCATTCTATATTTTCTAATTTATCACCACTGGCAGTAGAAGAATTTACATCTAAAATATCTGCCCCTCCTTCCAGCTGCTTAATGGCTAAATCCTGTACTGATTTCGCATCTTTGTTCTCAATCATTTCCCTAACATTTTTTCGGGTAGAATTTAACTTTTCTCCGATAATTAACATTTAAATACTATCTTCCCTCCTTAATAAAGAAATAAATAACCTAAAACAATAACTAGCTTATACGCAAAAAGATTAATAATCTACAATATAAAACTTTTTGCCAGATCTGCTGCAGAGGCAGCATCAGGTGCATAACTGTCTGCGCCAATTTGTTCAGCATAATCTTGGGTTATTGGTGCTCCACCTATCATTACCTTTACTTTGTTTCTCAGGCTGGCAGCTTTCAATTCTTTTATTACTTCAGCCATATTAATCATAGTAGTCGTTAGAAGAGCAGACATGCCTACAATATCTGGCTGATGCTTTTTTACTGCTTCAATAAATTTACCGGCAGATACATCAGCACCTAAATCAATCACTTCAAAACCTGCGCCCTCTAACATCATCTTTACTAAATTTTTTCCTATATCATGCAAATCTCCCTGTACTGTACCAATTGCTACTTTCCCAATATTTTTAACACCTGTTTCGACCAGTCTTGGTCTCAATACATCCATCCCGGCATGCATTGCCCTGGCAGCAATCAGTACTTCGGGAACATATACTTCATTCTTTTTGAACTTTTCTCCGATTATACTCATTCCTTTGATTAAACCATTCTCTAATATTTCTTTTGGTAAAATATGTTCTTCTAAAGCCTGCTTTACCAACTCTTCCACCTTCCCTGCATCGCCTTTTTGTAAAGCTTTAGAGATACCTTCTAAGTCTGCCATCTTGTCTCCTCCTGCACAACATTGCTTTTAACTCTATCATATTTTATTAGATTAAATACTATAACACTAAATTTATAATTGCAAGATTATATATTATCTGTTTTTTAAATTATTTAATCAATTTTATTATCTATTAACTCCTTCAAAGAAGTTCTATTTTATGTTGAAGTAAAAGAAACAGGGTAAAAAATAACTATAATATAAAAAAAATTATAATATATTCAATCACAAAACTAAAATATTAAATATATTCATCATTGACATATTTTATTAGAGATGATAGCATTTTAAAAATTTATATTACAGTACATAGATTAGAGATAATTTATTTAACTAGTTAAATAAATTGGTTTCACCATAAAAAGAATATGAAAAGTAATATGTAATTTTTCACCTGAACTCAAAAGTATAAAGTTGTATCAGTTAGAAATATGATAGTTAAATAAAGTTGAAAGAAAAATATCGTAACTAGAAGTAAACAAAAAAAATCAAACCTCTTTTAGAGATTCTTAAAGACACCCGCTTTGCGGGTGTGATGTTTACTTGTAATTAATGTAGAAACAGGCCAAGTTATGAAATTAAAAGAAAAGTTAGATAAGAAAAAATTTGTCTATACATTAGAACTAGACCCACCTCTCAATATGAATATTAGCAAATTGCTTGAAAATATAAAAAAATATTTAAGTGAAGCTGATGCAATCAATATTACTGATTGCCCATTGGCTTGTTTGAGAATGAATCCTATTGCTCTTTCTCATATTATACAGGAACAGCTTCATTTGGAAACAATCTTTCATATTACCTGTAGAGATAGAAATTTATTAGCCTTAAAAGCAGAATTGTTAGGTGCATACGCATTGGGTGTAAAAAATATACTAGCTCTCACCGGAGACCATCCTGAAATGGGAGACCATAAAAATGCTTCAGCTGTTTTTGATGTAGATTCAACTGGTTTAGTTAAAATTATTCATGACTTAAATGAGGGTAATTTTTCAAAATATAAAAAGTCTGATTACAAAACTGATTTTTCTATCGGTGTCGCAGGAAATCCAGGAACTAAAAATATAGAAAAAGAAGTATTAAGATTGGAAGAAAAAGCAGCAGCTGGAGCGACCTTTATACAGACACAACCAATTTTTAGTATTGATATCCTGGAGAAATTTCTTGATAGCACTTATCATATTAATATTCCTAAAATTATTGGCATTATGCCCTTAAAAAGTAAAAAAATGGTTGATTATATTGATAAAAATCTTGCTCATATCTTTATCCCGGAAAATATAAGAAATCGTATGATCAACGCCGGTATAGAAGAAGGAATATGCATTGCACAGGAACTAACCAATAATATTAGGTCCATCAAAGAAGTCGCTGGCATTCACTTCTTCCCTATGAATAAACTATCAATAATCCCTCAGCTAATAGCAAACAATTTTGATGATAGATCCGAATTACCGATACTATAATATTTGCTTAAGCACACTGACTAATCTTTGGTTTTGAGAAGGAGTTCCAATGGTTATTCTAACCCAGGTATTCTTACCCCATATCTTGCCCGATCGGACAATAATTCCATTTTGCATTAATTTTGTACACATTAAATCAGCATCCTTTTTTAAATCAACAAAGATAAAGTTTGCTTCTGTAGGATAATAAAAAAGATCCAATTTATTTAATTGTTGGTATAAAAACCTTTTGCCCTGTCTGTTATTTTGCAGTAATTTCTTCTGATAATTATCATCAGACAAAAATGCCCTGGCTGCTGCCTGGGCTAATCTATTTACCGAATAAGGTGGTTGAACTTTTCTCAGGCAATTAATAAATTCTCTACTGGCAATCCCAAAACCAATACGTAATCCTGCTATGCCACCAATCTTTGAAAAAGTACGCAAACTAATAATGTAATGCTTGTTTTCTTTAATCAGCCCAATACTATCAGGATATTCGGTATTTTCTACAAAATCAGAGTAAGCTTCATCCAGGACAATAATTGTATGAGGGGGCAATTTTTCTAAAAAATACTTCAATTCTTTCTGTGTAAAAATAGTCCCAGCAGGGTTATGAGGATTACAGAGAAAAATCATTTTAGTATTTTCATTCACCTTTGCTATCATCCTGTTCAAATCAAGAAAACCTTCCTGCAAAGGAATCCTGACTATTTTTGCTCCATATAATCTGCCAACAATCTCGTAGGTGGAAAAACCATACTCTCCCATAATAATCTCATCTCCAGCTGTTAAAAAACAGCTGCCTAATAGACATAGAAGCTCATCTCCACCGTTAGTTATAATAAACATATCGGTATCAATATTATATTTTTTAGACAATTCTTTGCGAAGAAGCAAACTGGAACCATCCGGATACTGGTTAATATTGTTAAGTTCACTTTTTAAGGCTTCCTGTACCACTGGAGAGGGACCAATTACACTTTCATTAGTGGAAAGATTAAAGACTTCCTTTAAACCGTATTTGTATTTAATATCACCTATAGATTGACCTGGCATGTATGGTTTTAACAGTCGCACTTCTTTTCTTACCAATTTTTCTATTGACATTGAGTCACCTTACCTTTATATTTTTATTCCTTCCTGCGTTTTTTTAATTCTTCCAATACATCCAGATAGCTAATTCCATAATAAGACAGGGCAACCAAAGTATGGAACCACAGGTCAGCAGTTTCATAGATAATCTGATCTTTGTCATTATCTTTTAGGGCAATTAATACTTCGGCAGCCTCCTCGGCAATCTTTTTCGGCATCTTTTCTCCCGGACTTGACCACAATCTACATACATAAGAATCTGGGGTTGGATTTGTTTTTCGATCTTCAAATACCTGTATTAGTTCATCTAATATATTTGATTCATGCTGGGAATTAACATTTGTTTTATCAGATACCCTTTTGCCTTCTATATCCCGATAGAAACAGGAATATGATCCGGTATGACATGCTACTCCTTTTTGTTCAACCATAACCAATAATGTGTCATAATCACAATCAACAAATATCTGTTTTACCTTTTGTGTATTTCCGGAAGTTTCTCCTTTAACCCATAACTGATTCCTACTTCTGCTAAAAAAACAGGTTTGACCTGTCTCTAAAGTCTTCTCTAATGACTCTCTATTCATATAAGCCAGCATTAGAACCTTGCCATTGGGAAACTCCTGCACGATTACCGGAATTAATCCTTCCGAATTATATGTTAGTTTATCTATCAATTTACTATTTGTACTCATCAATTATCTCTCCAATCTAATTGGCACATTTTTTTGTGCAAGATATTGCTTTACTTGAGTAATAGAAATTTCCTTTCGATGAAAAATAGATGCAGCCAGGGCTGCACTGGCTTTACCATCAGTTAGTACCCTGTAAAAATGCTGCAACTCTCCTGCTCCTCCAGAAGCAATAATAGGACATCCGGTATTTTCCGCCACTTGTTGGGTTAATTCAATATCAAACCCATCTTTGGTTCCATCACAATCCATACTGGTTAAAAGGATTTCACCTGCACCAAGGCTTTCAACTTCCTTTGCCCATTCGATGGCATCCTTACCAGTTGGAGTCCTCCCTCCATTGATAACTACTTCCCAATAGTCATCTCGCTTAATAGCATCTATTGCAACTACAATAGTAGAACTGCCATATTTCAGGGCAGCCTCTTGAATTAATTTTGGATTCTGGACTGCTGCTGTATTAATGGATACTTTATCTGCACCTGCTCTTAATAATTGATGAATACTCTGTAATTTATGAATACCTCCACCAACAGTAAATGGAATGAATATTTTTCCTGAAGTCCTCTCAACTACCTTGATAAGAATATCTCTTTTTTCCCAGGAAGCAGTAATATCGAGAAAAACAAGTTCATCAGCCTGCTCTTTTTCATAAAAAGCAGCCAATTCAACCGGATCTCCCTCATCAGTTAAATTAATGAATTTAACACCTTTTACTACTCTGCCTTCCTTGACGTCAAGGCAGGGAATGATTCTCTTAGCTAAGACCATGTTATGAACACCTCTAATTGTGAAATATGTGTACAGCTTCTTCTAATTTTATTAACCTTTTATACAATGCCTTACCGACAATTGCACCTTCCAGGCCTAAACTTTCCAGTTGCTGCAGCTGGTATAAATTATCTAAAGTGGAAATACCTCCTGAGGCAATAAGTTTAACTTGATTTTCCTGTAAAATCTTTTTAATCATATTTAAATTAGGGCCAATTAACATTCCATCACGCTGAATATCCGTATATATTATGCGTTGAATTCCTATTTCTGACAGATAAGCAACAAATTTATCCACCGGTTGATTCACTTCCTTGACCCAGCCTTCTATAGCCAGATGATTATTTCTTATATCAATACCTGCAATAATACAATTACCAAACTGCTGTGCAATAGACCTCATCTGGTTACTTCCCTGATTTAACAAAAATGTCCCTAATACCACACGCTCTATGCCAAAATTCAAATAATCCCTAATAGTGTCTTTGTCTCGAATCCCTCCACCTACCTGGATTGGAATATTAACACTCTGAGCAATTTTTTTAATAAGAGAACTATGAATCGGAATACCTTGAAAAGCACCATCCAGGTCTACTACATGCAAAAATTTCGCTCCCTGCTCTTCCCACTTCCTGGCCATGGCACAGGGATCTTTGGAAAAGATTTCTCTATTTTCCGTCTTCCCCTGAACCAGGCGAACACAATAACCATCTTTTATATCAATTGCCGGAATAATCAGCATTACATATCTCTCCAAAATTTTTTAATATATTTAGTCCTTGAGTACTGCTTTTTTCGGGATGAAACTGAACTCCAAAAACATTTTCTCGACCAACTGCAGATACAAATAACTCATGATAATCGGATTGAGCCAGGATAACATCGTCTTTCTCGGGAACACAATAGTAAGAGTGCAAAAAATAGAAATAGCGATTATTCTGAATACCAGAAAACAAAACTCTATCACTTTTATTATAATTAGAGTAGTATTGAACCTGGTTCCATCCAAGATGTGGTACCCGCAATTGCCTTGAAAAACGAACTACTCTCCCTGGCATTAATCCTAATCCTTGATGTATGCCATTTTCTTCGCTATATGAAAATAATAGCTGCATCCCCAGGCAAATCCCTAAAAAAGGTTTACCTTTTTCAACCATCTCCTTGATAGCATTATCAAGTTTTTTCTCTCTTAACACCTGAATAGCATCATGAAAGGCACCAACTCCTGGCAAAATTAATCCTTTAGCCTTTTTGATTGTCTCAGGCTCATCACTGATCTTTGCATTGTACCCCAGATAATGCAGGGCATGACTTACATTTTTAATATTTCCCATCTGATAATCAATAATAACAATCATCTTCACTCCTAAATTTTATGCCAGCATACCTTTACTTGAGGGGATATGGCCTTTTAATCTTCTTTCCTCCTGGATTGCCTGATCCAATGCCCTGGCAAACGCCTTGAAAATAGCCTCAATAATATGGTGAGTATTTTCTCCTTTTAGTAAGTCAATATGCAGGGTCATCCCTGCCTCGTAAGAAAGCGCCAAAAAGAATTCTTTCCATACTTCTGCGTCAATTTGATTAATTTTGATTAGCCTTTCGTTGGGTACCTGGTAAAACAAACGACCTCTCCCGCTAAGATCTATAGCAACCCGAACTAATACCTCATCCATTGCCAGTAGATAGAAACCGTAGCGTTTTATGCCTTCTTTATCTCCTAATGCCTCCTTAATAGCCTTACCCAGGCAAATTCCCAAATCTTCCAGAGAATGATGGCTATCAACTTCCAGATCGCCCTTTAATTCTGCCTGTAAATCAAAAAAACCATGTTTGCAAAATAGTGTCAACATATGTTCCAAGAAAGGCAATTTGCTTTTGACATCACTTTTACCCTCACCATCTAAATTGATTTTTACCTGAATATCTGTCTCTCCAGTTTTTCGATTAACTATTCCTATTCTCTTTTTCAAAGTTATCACCCTCCCTGTTCCTCGTTAAAATTTTTATATCTATTATTTTCAAGTAATTTAATTACCTGATTAACATTTCCTGCCAGTATTGCTACATTATTCTTCAGATAATGTTCTTTATATTCATCATTTTTTTTAAAATCCTGGCCTAATACCAAAGCCGAAAAGCAATGCTTCTCCCTGCTCTGGGAATTAAAATTTCTAACAGTCATAAGATCATCCATGGTATCTCCAACAAATAAAGCCTGTTTTGACTGAAATTTATGCAATAGATATTCAAGTCCTGCAGGTGATGGTTTTATCATATTATTCTCTGCAGTAACCACACTATCGGGCTCAAGCCAGGCTTCCCATTCAATTTTTCCTATTATAAAATCAGTTTCTGCTCGATTTCTACCAGTCAGGATCCCTATATTATATTTCTTAAGCTTCGCCATTATTTCCGGTTTGATTAAAAATACTTCTTTTTTAATATTACCCTGAATAGTACCAACAATACTGGGATGAAAACCGTAGAGTCGAAAACAATATTTTTCTCCTGCATAAAATTCTTTAGCTATACGAAAGATTTTTTCTCTATCCCATAAGGAAAATATTGTATCTGAATCAGAAGAATGTTTACTAATCCAGCTTACTAATTGAGACAATCCTCCTCCATCGGATAAAGATTTATTTATAAATTCAGATATGATCGGAAAATTAACACTTAATTCTTCAGTTGATTTTAATTGCTGTTCTTCCATTTTCCACAAATAATACAAGACAGCTGCTGCGGTCAGTTCCCAGTCATTGTTAAATCCACCAATTATCTTAAAACTGTCAATCATCTGCTTATCAACTAATTTATCTTTTCCAGGTATTTTTAAGATACTTGAAAAATAATATTGTACAGTATCAATAATGGTCTGATAATAGGAAGAGGACACATCTACCAATACACCATCTATATCAAAAATAATAGTATCTATCTCAACCAGAGAAGATATAATGTCTTTTCTTATCAAAATATCATTTTTCTGTAAATAATTTTCAAACAATTGTGTTCTCCATAAGTTGATTAATCGCTATTCCCTTATTCTAAGTGCCTTGGCATGGGCTGTTAGCCCCTCTAAATCTGCAAAACGGGCAATTTTATTCTTATCCTGCAAAAGTTTATCTCTTCGACAATAGATAAGACTGCTGCGTTTTAGAAAATCATGAACTGACAATACGGAAAATTGCCTGGCATTTCCCATGGTCGGTAAAATATGGTTAGGACCTGCCCAATAATCACCCAGCGGTTCCGGGGAATATTGACCTAAAAATACTGCACCAAAATTTTTTATTTCCCCCAGATAAGACCAGGGGTCTTCTATTTGTAATTCCAGATGTTCTGGTGCAAATTCATTAATTAAATTTATAACTAATTCCTGGTCTTCTGCAACAATAATTTTCCCATTCTTCCTTAAAGAATTACGAATAATATCTTTTCGAGTACAATCAACAATCTGTTTATTGATCTCTTTTTCTACCTGTTCAGCCAATTTTTCTGAGGTTGTTACCAGTACCGCAGTTGCTTGCTCATCATGTTCAGCCTGGGAAAACAGATCTGCAACGACATAATCAATATTAGCTCCCTCCTCAGCCCAGATAAGAATTTCGCTTGGACCTGCCAGCATATCAATATCTACCTGGCCAAAAACCTGTTTTTTTGCCAGAGTCACATAGATATTACCCGGACCGACAATTTTGTCAACCGGTTTCACATTTTCAGTTCCATATGCTAGAGCGGCAATAGCCTGGGCACCGCCAATTTTATAAATTTCAGAAATTCCTAATTCCTGTGCAATACTTAACAAATAGGGAGATATCTTAAGCCTGGACCCCAGCGGTGTAACTATACATATCTCCTTGACACCGGCAACAAGAGCAGGTATTGCCCCCATTATTAATGATGAAGGATATTCCGCACCTCCACCGGGTACATATATTCCAACTCTGTTGACAGGCCTTACCAATTGTCCCAAAACAATGCCTTCCTCCTGATTGGTAAACCAAGATTTTTCTATTTGATTTTTATGGAAATTCTTAATTCTTTCAATGGCTTGCTTGATAATATCAAACATGCCTGTCTCTATCGAAAGTGCCGCTTCTTCAAATTCCTCTTGTGCCACCTTTATTTCAGACAATTTCATATTATTATTATCAAGGTTATGGGTTAATTCAAGAAGAGCCTGGTCTCCCTTCTTTTTAACCTGTTCAATAATTTCCGCAACTTTTTTACTTGTTTCATCTAAAAAAATTTCATTATTTTTCTTTTTTATATCCTCAAAGACAATACCTTCATTCTTTTTATTTAAAAATAATTTTTGAATTAATTTCATAATTTATATCCTGTTTCTATATCCGATTTATTTTTTTGTACAAGTATAATCCGTTTGAAGGACAATATCCCTTAATGATTTCACAACTTCATGTACTTGAGCATGCCTGGTTTTATAACTGATGCGATTGGTAATCAAACGGGCACTTATTGAAGTAATCTCATCAATCACACTCAAATTATTTTGTCTTAAGGTTTTCCCGGTAGAAACTAAATCAATAATAATATCAGCCAAACCAACTTGTGGCGCGAGTTCTACCGAGCCATAAAGGGTAATTATCTCTCCATAGATACCATTCTTGAGACAATAATTACGACTGATATTGGGATATTTAGTAGCAATTTTTAGAGGTTTTCTCTGTTCAATTTTTCTCTTAATCTCTTCTCTGGAATGAGATGCTGCCAGAACTATCTTACAGGTTCCTAATCCCAGGTCTAACAATTCATATACATCTTTTTTTTCTTCTAACAAGACATCTTTCCCTGCTATACCTATATCTGCCACACCACATTCTACATAGGTAGGATTATCCTTTGGTTTTGTGATAATAAATCGAAAAGTTGCCTGCTGGTTGTAAAAAACCAGTCTTCTGTCGGTATTTTCATCATAATCAATCAATCCAAAATGACCTGATTTCTTTAGTATGCCTATCATGGATTGAAATAAACGACCACTGGGCAAGGCAATAGTCATGATGATGTTATTATTAATTTTCTGCATAACACACCTTCTCTTCTTGATTTGTCTCTAAATCATATCGGCTTACCTCGTTGAGGTTATCTGATTGAAAATCAATTAAATAACGAATCTTTTTGCCCAGTGCATATTCTCTAACTTGTTCTTGAGACCGGTCGATTTTTAACTCAAGTTCTACAATACAGTCAACCTTCCTTAGTCTTTCAGCTAATTTAAATGCTAATCTAATTAGATCCTTTCGATATCTAATAAAATATTTCCTTTCATTTAACTGATTTTTAATGCTATTACTTTCCTGATTTAATACCTTCCCCAATTTTTCTATTCCAATGGCAACCCCGGTAGAAGGAATATCTCTCCCAAATTTCTGACACAGGTAATCATAGCGACCACCCCCACATATCGGGGAGCCCATATATTCTGTATATCCTTCAAAAACAATTCCACTGTAGTAATCAAAGTTTCTGATAATTCCCAGATCAATAATAATATGTCTCTCAAAGCCATACATCTTAAGGTATTGATATACTTCTTTCACTTCTTTCAAGGCCAGACTAGCAGTAATATTATTCTTATTAAATATTTTTTCTGCCTCTGTGAGAACTGACTCATCCCCTCTCCAATGAGGTAAACTTAAAATAATTTTTCTATCCTCACGGGACATATTGTATTCGTCCATTAATTTTTCTAATAATACAAAGTCTTTGTTCATTATTGCCTTCCGTAATTCATTTTTATTTTCTGAAATTAATGGTAATTGATTCATGATTGAATTAAAAAAACGAGCACTTCCTATATCAATATAAAACTCCTTTAATCCGGTATTGATTAGAGCCTGAATCGCCACAGCTATAACTTCGGCATCAGCAAGGCGATTATTTAGTCCAAGCAGCTCTATGCCAGCCTGATGAAATTCCTGCTGATCTTCAGTATTATTGTTTACCTTTCTAAAAACATGGTTCAGATAATAAAATTTGTGAAGACTTTTAGCCTCTTCTCCAAGTTTAGTTGCGGCTATACGTGCAATGGGTGTAGTCATATCTGGACGAAGGACAATTATTTCACCATCTGTATTTAAAAATTTAAACATTCTTTTTCTTAATTCCGGACCAATACCTTTCACTAAAAAATCATAATATTCCAGAGTTGGTGTATCAATCTCTTGATAACCCCACTTCTCAAATACTTCCCTTAATCTGTTTTCACATAACCTTCTCTTTGCCATTTCTTCAGGCAAAATATCCTGAAAACCCCTGATAATGTTCATAAATTTTTCCTGACAATATATTTATTTTAAAATTAGATAATATTTAAATATTTATTGACTTAAAACTTTACCATATTAAATAACTAACAATAAAATTAACGAAAGTATAACACTTAACTTTTAAAAGGTCAATAAAAAATAAAAATTTTTGTCAAAAAGTAGCAGATATGGAAGCACAAATTATCAATGATATGGCTATTTTGATTATTTCAGTACTTTAATAATCTCATTAACCCAATCTATTCAGTTTGAATATTTTTTATGTTAAATATTTTTCGAAAATGAAAACCGGTTATAGAATATGTAATTGCTGCCGGAAATAACTTGGGGCGATGAAACAATGTCCAGAAAAATAGTTTCCAGTAATATATCCTTCCTCTCTCAATGATTCCCAAATACCAGATAGATTTGAAAAAGGCTATCAGATATATCCAGCGAAAACGATTTGCCTTTGATTTAAAATGTTCTATATTTAAGCTCTTAAGGAGTAATAAGACTCGGCTGTAGTAATAACGGGGTGAGTAGATGGTCTTCATTATTTTTTGATAACCTTTTAATAGGTCATTATATTTCATTTTAGGAATGAAGTTAATGGAAAAATCGGTATTACTACCACTTGGATATTTTAGGAAACGATTCTCCTTAACAAGACGATGATACAATTTTGTTCCTATCGGTGCATTTAATAAACCTACCATAGCAGTAACTATACCGCTATTCTGAATAAAATTAATCATTTTTTCAAAAATGTCCGGGGGATCGTGGTCAAATCCTACAATAAATCCACCTGTAACCTGCATACCATATTGCTGTACTTTATGGATAGATTGAATTAAGTTCCTGTTCCTGTTTTGATTTTTATGACATTCTTCCAGGCTTTCTTCGTTTGGTGTTTCAATACCAATAAAGACTGAGTCAAAACCAGCTTCTACCATCATACTCATGATATCTTCCTCATCGGCAAGGTTGATGGAGGCTTGAGTTCCAAAGGAAAAACAGCCGTTTTTTCCTTTATTCCATCTAATCATGGCTGGTAGAACTTCCTCTCGTAACTTTCTTTTATTTGCTATAAAATTATCATCTACAATAAATATTCCTTCCCTCCATCCCAACTGGTACAATTTATCCATTTCTTTCAATAATTGTTCTCGTGATTTAGTTCTAACCTTATGGCCAAAAAGCAGGGTTACATCACAAAAATCACAATTAAAAGGACAACCTCGGGAATATTGAAGACACAACGAATTATATTTGTTTAAATTATCAATTAATTCCCAGGCAGGGATAGGTGAATTTAACATATCAGCTTTATTGCTACTGGTATAAATCCTATTTGTTTTTTCATTCTGTAAATCATTTAGAAATACAGGTAAGGTGACTTCTGCCTCATTTAATACCAGATAATCTACATCTCTAAAATCCTGATAGGAAGTTGTAAAAAGAGGGCCACCAGCAACAATTGTAGCACCTAACCTTTTGCAACGGCCAATAAGCTCCCTGGCTGATTTTCTCTGAATGGACATGGCTCCTATAAATACATAATCTGCCCATTTTATATCCTGATCTTGAAGCTTATCACCAGCCGAAAGGTCTACTAATTTTTTTTCCCAATCTACCGGAAGTAAGGCAGCTACTGTTAGTAACCCTAAAGGCGGTAGACTTGCTTTTTTGGAAATAAACTTTAGAGCATAATTGTAGCTCCAGAAGGTTTCAGGATAAGTAGGATATAGCAATAATATTTTCATAAAGAAATATCCTCCTTTCATTTATTGATGAGATATTTTGTATGTGTAATATCTGTGGGAAAATTTCTTTGAATCTTGCTGAATTATTATTTCTTAATATTATAACACTTTTTTTTATTTTTTCATCATTATACCAGCAGCAAAGCGACCGGTCTTTCCATCATCTTTTCTACTGGAAAAAAATAGATCTGGATGGCAACAGGTACAAAGTCCAGCTATTTCTATATTCTGCTCGGGTATCTGACAGTCTAACAACTGAACTCTATTTGCTTCCCAAAGATCAAAATATCCCTTTCCATCTTCAGTAACACTATGTATTAAAAGTCTTTCTTCTGGAAAATTTTTTCTAACAAGGGTTACAACCTCTGGTCCCACCTGATAACAACAAGGACCAATTGATGGACCAATAGCGCAGATAATATCTGAAGCCTTGCAACCCCACCTGGATTGCATCAAATAAAATGTTTTTTGAGATATTTTCCCAATTGTACCTTTCCAGCCGGCATGTATTACAGCGATAATTTTTTTTCTTTTATCATAGATCATTACAGGCACACAGTCTGCAACGAAAACGAGAAGACAAACATTATTTTGGTCTGTTATCATCGCATCACAATCTTTTATAGCAGTGGAAATATCACTTGCGCCACTGCCTCTTTCAGCTTGTCCTGCAATTACTATATTGATACCATGTACCTGATTAGAAACAGTAAAATAATCGAGCGGAATATGTAAATATTGCGCTAACCTTTTACGATTCTTCAGAACTGTCTCCCGGTCATCTCCAACATGGAAGGCTAAATTTAAACTATAAAAAGGACCAACGCTAAAACCGCCCTTTCTAGTAGTAACAAAATGAACAAGATTTTGGTATTTAGATAAACCGGAAAAAAGAAGAATGGGCAAATTATTTGATTCGATATTATTATTATTTAATCTAATCATATTGCTATAAGGTTTATCCAGGCTATCTTATTTGAGAGAATAATAAACATTATACACTATTTCTTACTCTTGTTTTTTAGAATTTCCCTTACCACTATTTTGAACATATTCTGTAAGCCAGTTATGAATAGGTGAAAAATCCTTGTAGATTCGAAAAACAAGCTTTAGTAAGTTGCGATTATATAATTCCGGTGGAATGGCCATTTCCATGTTAACCAGGAGGGAATTAAATCTAATTAGTTCTTGTCTTTTACCCTCAACCTGGTACCCTTCCGGAACTCGTTTGAAATATTCTTTGCTTATCTGGTAATCTGGATTATCTTGATATTTGTCTATTATTGAAACTAACTTTTCTCCTGATTTCGGTTCAGCAATCGCCTCACGATAAAAATGGAGCATCTTTCTGGAAAATGTTTTTATACCAGCAGAAAGATATAATTTATCAGGTCTCAATTCAAAATAATAACCCGGAGACTCGTTTACCTTCCGAACTCCTTGCCAGAACCATATTCCTAAATATGTTTTATAGGGTTCCTGTTCACTGGCGTACCTGGTATCCCGGTTAATTCGACTAATAGAACGATTTACTTTTGGCTCAGCATGTATCCCAGGAGATATTTTTTGAAGTAAATCCCCCATTTCTACTACAAAATCTCCTGCCGGTTTTATTACTTTCCGGTTATAATCTTTTTTTCGAGCTAAAAACCACTCGCGATTATTGTTTTCTTTTAAATTTTTTAAAAAGAAAACAGTTTCTGCTGAAAACCCTTCAAACTGTTTCTCTTTAGATGACATTTCAATCCCCCTGTTGAATTAACAAATATTAAATATTTGAAAAATGTTTACGATAAGTCTTTTCAATATCTTTAATTTTTTGAATTAACAATTGTGCTAGTTTCTGATGGTCCCCTTTGCTTAAATGGACTCCATCTATAGAACTAGGTTTGATAGTAGCAGTTATATCTAGAAAATTTATATGATTATTCAGGGCAATGTCTCGATATTTTGTAGTTAATTTTATTGACTTTTCCCTGGCATCTATAAATAAGGAATCTCTTCTATTGATTTTTAAAATATGTGGAATAGACAATAATAATATTTTAGGAGGAATACTATTGGAACCATATTGTCCATCTTTGATTATCTTAATCATTTTGTCCATATTATCAGCTATATCCTGAATCGAACCATTAAAATAATTTTTTAAATCATTGGTTCCTAGAAGAAGTATTACAGTATCAAGTGGACGATGGGTTTCCAAACAAGGTACCAGATATTTTAACCCATTTCTTCCGTCATGGGTAGGGTCATCCCAGGCTATTGTTCTTCCATTTAATCCTTCCTCAATAATATGATATTTACCATTAAGAGATTGGGCTAATATTCCTGTCCAGCGACTGCTATATTCCAATCGTTCACCAGTACCTGGAGTATATCCCCATGTATTTGAATTGCCAAAACATAAAATACCTTTAACCATTTTCTTCAGAATTTCCTTTAAGGCCTAATTCCTCGGCTATTTCCTGCATTCCTCTAATGGTATCATCAATCAATTCCGAAAGATCTTTACCAAGCATTTCTGCTCCTCTTTGGATAATTTCCCGATTTACACCAGCTGCAAAACGTTTATCTTTCCATTTTTTCTTAACAGATTTTACTTTTACATCCAACACACTTTTGGAAGGTCTAACCAGGGCAGTAGTAACAACCAGACCGGTCAATTCATCAATAGTGTATAATGTCTTCTCTAATTTTGTTTGAGGTTCCACATCGGAACAAATCCCCCAGCCATGGCTTACCACGGCCCGGACATAATCTTCGGGCCAATTATTCTTTTCTAATATTTCACGGCTCTTTGAGCAATGTTGCTCGGGATACTTTTCATAATCCAAATCGTGGACCAGGCCAATAATGCCCCATTTCTCCTCATCTTCACCTTCTTTTCTAGCTATATAACGCATCACGCCTTCTACAGCAAGGGCATGCTTTATAAGACTATCTTCCTGATTGTACTCTTTTAATAATTGTAATGCATCTTCTCTGCTGGGTACATAGTTTTCTTTCTCCATAAGAACCTCCCGTTTGTCTTTGGTTCATCTTTAATTACTCTATTTTATCATTGCTATTCATTATAACACCAGAGTATTATAATTAAAAGCGAGAAAAATCTAAGTTATATCATATACTATAAGCCTCTGCTTCTTTACGAATTTTTTGAATCTCGTTTCTGAGGAAAAACCAGGTAATAATTGCAGAAAAGATATCTGCTATCGGATAAGATAACCAGACTCCTAACAAGCCTAACTGGGTAAACCTGGGCAAAATAATAATCAAAGGAATAAAGAGCAATACCCGTCGTAGCAGGGAAAACACTATAGCAGGCCTTGCCTTACCTAAAGCTTGAAATAGGGTAGCACCGGTTATCTGTATACTCAAAACCGGTATACTGAATAACATAAGTCTCATTACAGGAATTCCAGTTTGAATTACCTGTATATCATTGGTAAAAATACTAATAACTTTAGCAGGCCATATAATCATAGGAAGACATAGGGAAGATGAAAGAATTAATAGTACCTTTATAGCTAATTTTAATACCTCAAAAACCCTGCTATATTGCCTGGCGCCATAATTATAACCAGCAATGGGCTGCATCCCCTGTACAACTCCGAACATCGGCATGAATAGAAAGCGGGTTATTTTAATTATCACACCCAGGATAATTATAGCCAGATCACCTCCATAAAAACGTAAAGACTGATTAACCAATAAAGTAGAAATACTCCCTGAAGACAAGCGGGCAAAAGAAGGTAATCCAACTATAAGGATTTCTTTAATAATTGAAAAATAAGGATTTAGATGACGCAATTCAATCTTTAAAGACGTTTCTTTCCCATAGATATATCGAAGAATATATAAAAAGGAACAGAATTGGGCAGTTATTGTAGCCAGGGCAGCTCCCTTAATTCCAAGGTTAAAAACAAAAATGTAAATAGGGTCTAAAATCATATTTAAAATAGCCCCTATTAACATGGAAACCATAGCAACCCGAGCATTACCTTCAGCCCGAATCAAATTATTGGAGGATATGGCAAAAGAAAAAAATGTTAATCCCCATAATATAACTACAATATAATCCCTGGCATAAGGTAAAATGGATTGAGTTGCTCCAAAAAAAATTAGTATTTGTTCTGTAAAAGTTAATCCAATTGTAGAAACTGTTAATGATAATACTATTATGCAAAAAAATGAATTTCCCACTACGTATTTAGCACGGCCCACCTCCCCTGCTCCCAGACTTCTGGAAACAGCAGAACCGGCACCCAGTCCCACAGTTTGGGCAATAGCTACAATTAATATCTGCAGTGGAAAAGTAATTGCCAGTGCACCAATTGCCAAAGAGCCGACACCTCTTCCCACAAAGATAGTATCCACTAAATTATAAAGGGCATTGGCTATCATTCCTACTACTGCCGGGAAGGAAAGTCTTAGAAGTAACTTATTTATTTTTTCTTGACCAAGACGAAGTACCTTCTGCTTAATTTATCTTTCCTCCTGATATACTCATATTATGCAGAATCTTAAAGGCAATTTACAAGTATATCTAACGGAAAAGAAAAAGTAAAGTTATAATAGTTTATATTATGAAAGCAATCAATTAATACTTTATAAATTTAAAATGAAGTGTTATCAGGAGTAGGACCGCTTAAATGTCTTTTTGCTGCTATTCCATAAATAATCTTTTTTTATAGGACATTTACTGTTTTCAGAACATGCAGAAATTATTCAGCAATATAAATTACTTTTTTATAAATATTTGTGAGGGATTTTCTTCAAATCACTTAATATATATGCGCACAATCTTAGAGATGAGGGAAATTAACAAGATAAAAATTGTTTCAAATTATCTTATTCAGCCTGTGTGTTATACTCTTTCATTAGAATAGCAATCAGCTTCTTGACAGTTATAATCTCCTTAATTCGGTAGGCATTCGCGCCTGCAAAGGCGAATCCGTTTCCTAACTCACCTCTCTGGGCATGAGTTAGAGCAGAAGCTATGCAATAAGGTGCGGATTTAAAATCACATGTTTTCAGACATTTCCAATAACATCTAAAGGGTTTTTTATTCCCCTCAAATACTTCCTGCAAAAATTGATTTTTTATTGCCCTGCCCGGTAAACCTACCGGACTATCAATAATTACAAGATCGTTCTTATTACAATCAATATAAGCCTGTTTAAACTTCTCCGAGGCATCACATTCTTCAGTTGCTACAAACCTGGTAGCCATCTGTACACCCTGAGCACCCATTTGCAAGTAATGAAAAATATCTGTACCAGTGTAGATACCTCCAGCTACGATAACGGGAATATTTTTCTTAAATTCCTTTTCAAACGGTTTTAACGCAGAAATTGTTTCGGGCAATAATTTATCCAGGGAATACTCAGGATTATTAATCTGATCTTTCTTAAATCCAAGATGTCCGCCTGCCATTGGACCTTCCAGTACAACTGCATCCGGAATATAATTATAATTCTTCTTCCAATATTGAAATATTATTTTTGCAGCCCGGGAAGAGGAAACAATTGGAATAACTTTCGGTTTTACCTCACCTAGATGTGTGGGTATTAATATATTCAAATCTTTTAACGGCAATCCTGCTCCCAGCAATACCATATCCACCTTCTCTTCAACTGTTACCCTTACCATATCCCGGAAGTCAGAGAGAACAACCATAATATTTACCCCGATAACCCCGGTAGTATTTTTCTTTGCCTTTCTAATCTCTTTACGTAAAGCATGCTGGTTGGCTTTTTTGAAATCTGTATTATAATCAGGTTCCATCATACCAATCCCAGCTGTGCCTATTACTCCTGCACCACCAGCTTCAGCAACTGCAGATGCCAAACCCGATAGGGAAATACCAATAGCCATCCCGCCCTGGATAATTGGAATTCTTATTTCCAAATCTCCAATTCTTAATGCAGGCATTCTTGTTTGGCTCATATTAACCTTCTTTTCTTTTAAATCTTTATCGAGATTAGCCCTTTTCAATGGCAAAAATTAATTCTGCTTCTGCGGCTATTTTACCATCGACACTAGCAGTAGCCTTCCCTATCCCAATTGACCCTTTTTGTTTAATAATATTTGTTTCCAATCTCAAGCAGTCTCCAGGAATAATTTTTCTTTTAAATCTAGCTTTGTTTATACCTCCAAAATAAGCCAACTTTCCTCTGTTCTGCTCTTCAATCAAAATTGCAACTGCTCCTACCTGGGCCAATGCTTCAATTATTAATACCCCGGGCATAACCATTTCCCCGGGGAAATGACCCTGGAAAAAATATTCATTTGCTGTTACATTTTTATAACCGATTGCGCTTTTACCAGGCATAACCTGTTCAATTCGATCAACCAGTAAAAAAGGATAACGGTGGGGAATTATTTTTTGTATTTCGTTACAATTTAACAATTTAATCAGACTCCTTTATTGAATGCAAATTCTTTAGCAAGAGGCTCACATTGTGCCCTCCAAATCCAAAAGAATTGGAAAGGGTATATTCTAAATTCGCATCTCTTCCTTCTTTAGGCACATAATCTAAATCACATTCAGGATCAGGATTTTCTAGACCTATAGTGGGAGGTATGTAATGGTCCTGCATTGCTTTTACACAGACAATTGCCTCTACTGCTCCTGCTGCGCCAAGCATATGGGCTGTCATTGATTTGGTAGAGCTTATCGGTACAGAATAAGCATGCTCATTAAAAACCTTTTTTATTGCCTTTGTTTCACACAAATCATTGTAATAAGTACTTGTACCATGTGCATTGATATAAGATATATCAGAAGTACTGATACCTGCCTCACTAATAGCCTTTTTCATAGCACCCGCACCACCTTCTCCTGTCGGATCCGGTGCAGTGATATGGTAGGCATCACAGGTAACTCCACAGCCAATAATTTCAGCATAAATTTTTGCTCCCCGTTTTTGAGCACTCTCCAAAGTCTCCATAACCAGAATACCTGAACCCTCCCCCATAACAAACCCGCTTCTTTCTGCATCAAACGGTATAGAGGCCCTTTCTGGTTGATTATGGGAACACAATGCTCCCATCGAGGAAAAACCTGCTAATGCCAGAGGAGTGATTGCTGCTTCTGTGCCTCCACTTAAAATCACTGTTGCCATTCCCTGCTGTAAAAGTCGAAAGGCATAGTGAATCGCCGATACTCCTGAAGCACAAGCACTTATAACACTTTCACAAATACCTTTTAATCCGTATTTGATAGCCACATTGGCTGAAGCAATATTAGAAATAGCCATGGGAATAAAAAACGGTGAGACTCTTTTTGGACCTTTTGTAATAATTTTCTTGTTTTCCTTCTCAATAGTAGAAAAACCTCCAATGCCTGTCCCAAGAATAATACCCCAATCATTTCCCTCAATATTGCGTTCTAAACCAGAATCTTTTATTGCCTCATCGGCTGCAATCATTGCCATCTGGCTAAAACGGTCCATTCTTTTTGCTTCCTTGAAATCAAGTATATTATTTTTGTCAATATCTTTTACCTCTGCGGCAATCTTTACCTTAAAATCAGCAGTATCAAAAGACTGTATAAAATCAACTCCACAACAACCTTTTTTGATATTTAACCAAAAATCATCAATTCCATTGCCAATCGGTGTCACCGCACCCATTCCTGTAATTACCACTCTATGTTTCAATTTTTAACACCACCTTATATTTCCATTCCACCATCAATCCGGAAAACTTGTCCGGTAATATAATTTGCTTTATCTGAAACTAAAAAACTAACCATATCAGCTACCTCTTCCGGTAACCCAAGTCTGCCTAACGGTACTCTTGATAAGATATTTTCTTTCTGTTTTTCTGAAAGCCGGTCAGTCATATCGGTCTTTATATAACCGGGAGCAATGGCATTTACTGTAATATTCCTGGTTGCCAATTCTTTGGCAATAGATTTGGTAAACCCAATAATACCTGCTTTGGAGGCAGCATAATTGGACTGACCGGAATTTCCGGCAATGCCTACTACTGATGATATGTTGACAATTCTTCCATATCTATTTTTCATCATTATTTTGCCGGCATATTTTGTACAATAAAAAGTGCCCAGCAGATTAACAGCAACAACACGTTGAAATTCTTCTTCCCTCATCCTTACCAGTAGATTATCTTTGTTGATACCGGCGTTATTTATTAGAATATCCAGGCAATTAAAATTCTCCAAAGAAGAATTAATTAATTTTTGGGCATCGACAGGATTGCTAACATCTCCCTGGACCAGTACACAACTGCTACCTAAAGCAGAAAGTTCTCTTGATAAAGCAAGAGCTGCTTTCTTATCTTGATGATAATTTAAGATTAGATTTACTCCTGATTCAGCCAGATTAAAGGTAATAGCTCTGCCAATCCCACGAACTGCTCCAGTAATAACTGCTGTTTTATTACTTAATCTATTTGTCATATTTAATGCTCCAACAATTCCAATGTTTTATTTAATGACTGAATGTCTTCTACATTACAGATCTTTAGATTTTTATCAATTTTCTTTAAAAAACCACTTAGAACCTTACCAGGGCCAATTTCGATAAATGTGTCTACTCCATCCTGAATCATTCTTAGAACACACCTTGTCCAAAGAATGGGATACATTACTTGTTTTATTAAAAATTCCTTAATCATCTCTTTTTTCTCAATATAATCAGCTATAACATTACTAATAACCGGTATTTGTATATCTCCTATCTTAATATTATTGAGTTCCAGGGCTAATCTTTCAGATGCAGGGCGAAGCATGGAAGTATGAAATGGAGCACTAACCAGTAAAGGAATGACCCTTCTTGCTCCTTTTTCCCTGGCAATTTCTCCTGCCAGATCAACCGCTTGCATTTCACCACCAATTACAACCTGCCCCGGATAATTATAATTTGCCGGCTCAACAATACCTTTCCGGCTTGCTTCCAGGCATACTTTTTCTACCTTTTCATCATCTAAACCTAAGATAGCTAGCATTTTGCCTACACCAATTGGGACTGCTTCCTGCATATACTGGCCTCTCTTTTTTACCAAGCTAACTGCCTCCGCAAAACCAATTGCCCCGGCACAAACCAAGGCAGAGTATTCTCCCAGGCTCAGACCAGCCGTAACATCCGGTTTAATACCATATTTCTGTAAAGCACTCAAGGCTGCAATACTGGTTGTCAGGATAGCAGGCTGAGTGTTTTCAGTTTTATTTAAATCCTCAGAAGTTCCTTCAAAGCATAGTTTTTCAATATCCATACTAAGAACTTCCCTGGCAATTTCAAATATTTCCCGGCTACAGGAAAAATTATTATAAAGATCTTTACCCATACCTACATACTGGGCACCCTGTCCGGAAAACAAAAAAGCAGTTTTTGCCATTATATTTCACTCCTTTAAAAAAGAATTATCATGTTTTTTTCTGAAACAATGTGGCCTTTTTTTCAAAGACAGTTTCAGCCTCAGAAAATATTTCCTCAACAATTTTCTGGCAAGTCTGTTCTTTGCTAACTAAACCGGAAATTTGACCTGCCATGATAGAGCCCATTTCCATATCGCCTTCATGGGTAGCACGATACAGGGAACCTTTTCCCAATTCTTCAAATTCTTCAAGAGAGGTATCTTTCATCTTCTCCAATCGCTGAAATTCACGGGCTAGCTGATTTTTTATTACCCTGACCGGGTGACCTGTCGCTCTACCGGTTACGATAGTGCTGGTATCTTTTGCCTGCAATATTTTTTCTTTGTATGCTCTATCGATAGTGCATTCACAGGCAACTAAAAAGCGGGTACCAATTTGCACTCCTGAGGCCCCGAGCATCAGGGCTGCTGCCAATCCACGGCCATCTCCAATTCCACCGGCAGCAATAACTGGAATACTGACAGCATCAACTACCTGTGGGATAAGGGTCATGGTAGTTAATTCTCCAATATGGCCACCTGCTTCTCCACCCTCAGCAATAAGGGCATCTGCACCTATTTTTTCCATTCTTCTGGCGATTGATACTGATGGAATTACCGGCAATACTTTTACACCATTTTCCTTCCAATATGAAATATACTTGCCAGGACTTCCCGCACCGGTAATAATTATTTCAATCCCTTCTTCAATTGCCGCTTTTGCAATTTTTTCTGCATCAGGATTTAATAACATGATATTGAGAGCAAAAGGGTTTTTAGTTAAAGACCTGGCTTTTCTAATCTCTGTTCTTATCCATTCTTCTGGAGCATACCCAGCAGCAATTACACCTAATCCACCCGCATTAGAGACAGCAGAAGCCAGTTCAGCATCAGCCACCCAGGCCATTCCCCCCTGTATTAAGGGATATTTAATGCCTAATAATTCGTTTACAGATGTATATATCATATATATTCTCCTTACATGGTCCAATTTAAGAGTATTGCTCCCCAGGTTAGTCCTCCGCCAAAACCAACCATTATGATCCGGCTACCACTATTAATCATCTTTTTTTGAATCATCTCATCTAGTGCCAGAGGAATGCTGGCTGCAGAAGTATTCCCAAAGTGATCCATGTTTTTATAAAATATATCCCCGGATACTTTCAATTTTTTGGCTACATTGTCTATAATTCGGTAATTAGCCTGGTGGGGGACTATATAATCTATATCACTAATTTCTAACTTATTTTCTGCAAGCAGGGTTTCAATACTTTTGAGCATAATATGGGTAGCAAACTTAAATATTTCTTTGCCATTCATAAAAATACGATGATGGTTATTAGTATCTAACTGACCTTTCAAAAAGGGATTTTTTACAGATATTGCCGGAATGGTTAGAAATCCTTTTAAATCCCCCTGGGAACCTGTATAGGTGGAGACAATGCCTTCTTTTTTGCTTTTCCTCAATATAGCAGCTCCTGCGCCATCTCCGAATAAGACACAGGTATTTCTATCATTCCAATCGAGAACCTTTGACAAAACCTCTGCCCCGATTATCAAAACACACTTACTCTGGCCAGATTTTATAAATTTATCGGCAATTTGTAAACCATAGATAAATCCGGTACATCCAGCAGAAATATCAAAACTTGGTATATCTTGCAAACCAAGCTCTGCCTGAATTAAGCTAGCTGTAGAGGGAGTAAAAAAATCGGGCGTAGTGGTAGCGAGAATAATTAAATCAATTTCATTGGCTTTTATATTAGCACGCTCAATGGCATGTTGAGCTGCCTTGAGGGCTATCTGGCTAGTTTTCTCACCAGTGGATATCCTTCTCTCTTTGATCCCAGTTCGGGTAGTAATCCATTGATCTGATGTCTCAACGATATTTTCCAGTTCTTCATTGGTAACTGTTCTCTCAGGAACATAGCCACCTATTCCAATAATCTCACTATAAAACATGTAATATTAATCCTTATTCTATCTATTTCAAAACTTCAAATAATTTTATTTGAAATAATATCATGTACTAATAGTTATTATTATGACTTGATATTAATAATAAGTATATAATTAATTAGTAATTCTGTCAATACAAAAATATGGAAATAAAATAGAAGAATAATTTACTAAAGTGCCACTATCTATTATAATTAATACATTAATCAAAAGATTATATAGTCTTTATTAAGCTATATTGTAAAGAAAACCAGGGAGGTATTATTTTGCAGAAAACTAATTTAAGCGGTATCTATCCACCTATTGTCACTCCTTTTCTAAAAGAAGAAGTTTCTTTTGAATATCTGACAGATAATATTGAAAAATTAAATCAAAGTGGTATCAAAGGAGTAGTTGTTTTGGGTTCAAATGGAGAAAATGTACTTCTTTCTACAGAGGAAAAAATTGATGTGGTAAAAACCGTTATTAAGGCTGCTGCTAAAGATTTGCAAATCATTGCTGGCACCGGTTGTGAATCAGCCCGGGAAACTATCAGTCTTACCAATAAAATAGCAGAGATAGGCGCACATATGGCTCTTATTGTCACACCTTCTTACTATGGCAGCAAGATGAATGATGAGGCGTTGATAAATTATTATTCTGCTGTTGCCGACAAATCAGAGATACCGATTTTGCTTTACAATGTTCCCAAATTTACAGGAGTAAATATTAGTGAATCAGTGGTTTCAATCCTATCAAAACACCCCAATATAGTTGGTATGAAAGATAGCAGTGGCAATGTAAACCAATTAGGCCAATACCTTAATTGCGTTGATTCTGATTTTAATGTTTTAGTAGGTACGGCAGGGGCGCTCTTGGGTGCCCTTGCCCTGGGCTGTAAAGGAGGGATACTTGCTCTGGCTAACATTGTCCCGGAAAAATGTGTAGAAATTTATCAATTTGTACAAGAAGGTAAAATAAAAGAGGCTCGGGACCTACAACTCAAAATGATTCCGGTGAACTATGCTATAACCGCAAGATATGGTATCAGTGGCCTAAAATACGCTATGGATTTGCTGGGATATAAGGGAGGAGAAGTAAGATCTCCCTTATTGCCAACCAAACCAGAAGAGCAAAAATTAATAAGAAAAATTTTACTAGATGCAAAATTAGATCTAGTAAATATCGCACCCGCATAGCGGGTGGCTTTCAGAACCTCTAAAAGGGGTTTACTTTTTAGCTCTTTTTCTTTCGATTTTTTATTTATACTTTAGCTATAATATTTCTAAGCAATATGACTTCCAACTTTG
>LDZT01010686.1_pt1 | contig 40835 bp, 35 predicted proteins | sample 615521 | NCBI WGS metagenome assembly LDZT01 (sample SAMN03408292, study PRJNA278302) | terrestrial metagenome | isolation source: oil reservoir sample SB1 | place: USA: Alaska, North Slope, Schrader Bluff formation | collected 2011-09 | reverse complement strand
GGATTCAAAATGGAGGGAAATATCTTTACAAAATAAAATAAAGTATCAAGTAAATCTAAATCTAAATATAATCTGCGTAATCAAGTATAAAAGGAGGAGAACAGATAGATGAAAAACGTAGTTATCGCGCAATCAGGCGGACCTACTACCGTAATAAATAATAGTATCAGAGGAGTGATTGACGAATTAATTTCCTCTAAAAAAGTTGATAAAATATATGGAGCGAGGATGGGTGTTCTTGGGGTTTTAAAAGAAGAATTAATAGACATCTCTTCCCAGGAGTCCCAGCAAATAGATTTATTAGCAGAAACTCCATCTGCGGGAACAATAGGTAGTTGTAGGTATAAAATAAAAAATGATGAGGATTTGGCCCGTATTGTCGAAGTCTTCAAAAGGCACGATGTTAGATATTTCTTCTATTGTGGAGGCGGAGACTCTATGGATACAGCTAACAAAATAAGTAAATTAGCCCAAAAAGAAAATTTAGAGCTGATTTGTACCGGCATACCTAAAACTATTGATAATGACGTAGGAGGACCATTGCAAGCTGATGGAACATTTGCGGTATGTGATCATGATCCGGGGTATGGAAGTGTAGCCAGAAATTTAACCATAAATATACTTGAGGCAAATGAAGAGAATAAAGCCAGCTATACCAGTGACCCCGTTTTGGTAATCGGGGTAATGGGGAGAAAGATTGGTTTTATTCCGGCGGCAGCACGGTTGGCTGATCCCAAAAGAGAAATTTCTTTATTAATAATTCTTCCCGAATCTCTATCCAAAGATGATTATCAAAGTAACTTAGAATTTATTGCCGAAAAAGTTAATGAAAAATTGAAAAAACAGGGAAGGTGTATTGTAGTTATCGGAGAAGGGGTAAATGTGGGGGATTTGGGAATACTGCGAGATAGCTTTGGACATGCTCAATTCAGTGCTTCTGAAAAGACCGTAGAACAGGTACTTACTAATTACCTTAACGGAATGGATAGGAAAGATAGTCAGGGAAGAGCAAAAAGTAGATTAATAGTTAGAGGAATAGCTCGTTCGGAAAGACCAGGCACTCGTCAGAGAAGAGAGATTGCCTATGTATCTGAAATTGATAGGGATGAGGCCTATCAGGTGGGAGTATATGCCGCCAAAATTGCTTTATCGGGGGAAAATGGTTTTATGTCTACTATAATCAGAAAACCTGGAAATGTTTATAAAATTACTTATGATAAAGTTCCTTTAGATGTTGTAGTCAATTCAGAAAGAAAATTTCCTAAAGACTGGATTACCTCAGATAGAATGGATGTAACTGATGAATTTATTGAATGGGCTTTGCCTTTAATCGGGGGTCCGCTTCCTAAATTTGCAAAATTTAGAAAAATATATGTTCCTAAAAAATGTGAAGAATATATACCAGTGGGGGATAGAAAGTAAATTAGTATATAGTATATCGTATTTCGTATATCGTGAAGAAAACAGAAAAAGAACGGATAGTGAAAAATAGTTAGTTACATGGTTACTTGGTTAATTAGTTAAGGATTTAGTTTTAAACCAATTAACTAGCTAACCAACGAACTAAATTGACTAAATGATTTATTCTATACGCTATACGCTACACGCTGTACGCTATAATTTAAGGAAGGAGAAAAAGAATGGCTTTGCCCAGGCTTACTGAAAAACAGATAAAGAAAGATCCGGAACAACAGTTAAAAAATTTTAAAAGGACTAAAGATTTTTTAATAGCTATCGATACCGATGGCTGTGTTACTGATAATATGAATGGAAAACAGATGCTGATTTTTCACCCCCAATTTATGGAATTTTATCAGTTGTGGGGGATTGAATCTTATTTTAGAGAAGTTGCTGAATACTATAACCTTTTTTCTGTGGATCGGGGTTGTAACAGATTTATTGCCATCCAGCTTACCCTAACTGCTCTTCAGAACAGAAAAGATGTTCAACAAGTGTTACAGGAAAGGCATATAAAATTGCCTAATATAAAATCTCTAAACGAATATGTTGCCTATACCAGGGAGAATAAATTGGGTTTGGGGAATCCCAGTTTGGAGGAATTTCTCAATCAAAATTCTAAGGATTTAGCCATATATAAACTTTTAGGATGGAGTGAGGCAGTAAACAGAATGTTTCCTTATATTTCTGCAAAAATTCCTCCCTTTGATAAGGTAAAAGAATGTTTGGAATTGATGTCACAACATGCAGATATATTAATCGTTTCTAAAACACCTTACGCTGATTTAGCTAATTATTGGAAAGCACAAGGAATAGATAAATATGTTCAGGTTATTGCCGGTCAGGAAATGGGTTCAAAGGGACACCATATTGAAATAGCAAAAAAAGCAGGCAAGTATGAAGATGACCAAGTGATGATGATCGGTGATGGAGGGGGAGATTTAAAAGCGGTAAAAGAAAATAACGGATTATTTTACCCTACTCCACCTGGCCAAGAACAGGAAGCCTGGAATAATTTTCCTGAAGCATTTCAACGATTTATAGAAAGAAAATATCAAGGAGAATTTGAAGATAATCTTTTAGACATATTTGAAAAAGCGCTTCTTACTTCTCCACCCTGGCAGCAAGCAGATTATAATCATATTGTTTCTTATAAAGAAAAGCAAGAAATAAGGAAAAGCTTATATAAAAAGTTTAACCCTCAAGGTAGGCTTCTTGTATTATAAAATGTTAATTGGTTCACAAATAATTTATTTTTTAAATTATTTGTGAAAAAAGAAGGGAGGTTGATAAAGAGCGTAGTATATATAATGTAAGGACATAGGTATTTTTGTCTGGTAGTAAAATTTTAAAAAATTAGGAGGTTTTTCATGAAAAAGTTAACTTTAACATTATTAATGATCACGATTATGTTATGCAGCGTGTTCGTAACAGGACTGGCAGCAGGCAAGGTGCTTCATATGTATACAGCATTTGATACCGAAGAGGCTAAGTATTACATTGAGGCTTTTGAGAAAGAAACCGGAATTGATGTAGAATGGGTAAGAATGTCCTCAGGTGAAGTGTTAGCTCGTGTAGAAGCAGAAGCAGCAAATCCACAAGCAAGTTTATGGCATGCAGGTTCCAATACTTCTCATATAAATGCGGCATCCAAGGGGTTGCTTGAACCATATAAACCTAATACAGATTTTGAATTAATTGACATTTTACATGCAGAAGATTGGGCCTGGACCGGATTTTACACTGGTGCAATCGGCTTTGTATCTAATGTGAATTTTCTAAAAGAGCATAACGTAAAAGCTCCAACTTCTTGGTCGCAGCTTTTAGACCCGGCTTTTGAAGATAATATTGCTATGGCATATCCTTATACTTCAGGAACTGCTTATACTACTTATGCCACCCTCGTCCAGATGATTGGTTTAGAAAAAACGCTCGACTGGTGGGAAGAATTTGATAAACATAGTATTCATCAGTATACTAAATCAGGAACCGCTTGCATAGCCATGGTGGGGATAGGTGAAGTAGCAGTAGGAATTGCTTTTTCTCACGATATTATGGCTAAGGGTATAAACAAAGGTTATCCTGTAGTTATGACTTTTCCTGAAGAAGGAACCGGCTACGAAGTTGGCGGGCTTTCCTTGATAAAAGGCGGACCGGAACCGGAATTGGCAAAACAATTTATTGACTGGTGTTATACTATAAAAGCACAAAATCTATTCCAAAAATATAATCGTTTACCGGTTAATCCAAAAGCAACTGTTAAAGAAGGTTCGGTGACTCTCGATCAGGTCAAACTAATCAATTATGACCATATTCTTGCCGGTCAGAGTAAAGATGAATGGGTTACAGCCTGGAGAGACAGAATAGGTAAATAATTAAAATTTGCTAGCATGATATTATTCAATTGAAAGTTTATTGTGATATCCCTGCTACTATTTAATTATTTTAGTAGCAGGGATATCACATTGTATTAGAAATACTTGAGGTTTAATGTGAGCAAAACAAAAAGGAAAATAAAGGAAATATTAGGAAATTTAAGGCTAATATGGAAAGAACCGCTGCTTTTTATCTCTATAATTGCAATTTTCTATTTCTTGTTAGTTTTTGTTGCATTTCCCATATTTCAGGTTTTTAAAAATAGCTTAATTATTAATAACCAATTTGATATATCTAATTATCTGGCTATTTTTTCTAAAAGATATTATTTCCAGCCCTTTTTTAACAGCATGATTTTAGGTATAAGTACTGCTACCATTGGAACTATTGTGGGATTTATTTTTGCTTATGCTTTAACCAGAACCCCTTTGCCCTTTAAAAATTTTTTTCGCTTAACAATAACATTTCCCATTATCTCTCCTCCCTTTGTAGTTGCTCTGGCAGCTATTCTTCTTTTTGGAAGAACGGGAGTCCTTACGCCGTTTTTATCTACAATTATCGGTAAATATTCAATATATGGATTTGGAGGATTAGTGGTTGTAGAAACCATTGCCTATAGCCCTACGGCTTTTCTTACTCTATTTGGAATCCTTCAAGCCATTGATCCTGCGTTGGAAGAAGCTTCTATGGATTTAGGAGCATCTCGCGCTAAAGTATTTTCTACCATAACCCTGCCCCTGGCAACTCCCGGTATTGCTAGTGCCTGGCTATTGGTATTTATTCAGTCTATGGCTGATTTTGGAAATCCCATGGTAATTTCTGGAAATTTTCGGGTCCTCTCTGTTCAGGCTTTTTTGCAAATTACCGGCATGTATGATCTTCCAAGAGGCTCAACCCTAGCAATACTTCTTCTGGTGCCGACATTAATAGCCTTTTTCGTTCAGAAGTATTGGGTTTCCAGAAAATCGTATGTTACTGTTACCGGAAAACCTACCGGAGCTACAATTAAAAAATTGGAATGGTACATTAAGGTACCGGTATATTCCTTCTGCGTCTTTTTCACTGTAATTGTGTTCCTTTTTTATGGTATGATTGTTTATGGTTCTTTCCAGACTCTCTGGGGAGTTGATGCATCCTTTACTTTAAGAAACTATATAGAAACATTCCAGGTAGGGAAAGATTATTTAATTGATTCTTTAACCCTTTCTACCATAGCTACTCCTATAACCGGGATTTTAGGTATGTTTCTTGCTTTCCTTATTGTAAGGAAAAAATTTATAGGTAAGGGTCTGATGGAATTTGTGTCAATGCTGACTTTTGCTGTTCCGGGAACAGTAGTAGGGATAGGTTATATACTGGCTTTTAATGTTAAATCAAGTCTATTCCCTTTTGTGCTTACAGGAACTGCTTGGATTATTATCACTCTTTTGATATTTAGAAATATGCCAGTGGGAATACGTTCCGGGATCGCCGCTCTTCAACAGATTGACCCTTCTATCGAAGAAGCATCTACTGATCTTGGAGCAGATAGCAATACTACTTTTCGCAGAATCACCCTGCCAATGATTGCTCCGGCATTTTTTTCAGGTTTAGCCTATAGTTTTGTAAAAGCCATGACTGCAATTAGTGCCGTCATTTTTGTAGTTTCAGGTAAATGGAATTTGATCACGATTGCAGTGTTAGGTTTTGTTGATAATGCTCAATATGCGCAGGCAGCTGCAATGAGCCTGATTTTAATATCAATTGTACTAATTGCTCTCGGTATTATTCAATTGATTGTAAATCGAATTGGTAAAGGAACAAGATCAATAAATGTAATTGGATAAATTTTTAGGAAAATGAAAGGATAAATTATGAAACAGGATTATCTTGTACTTGAAAATCTTGTTAAGATTTTTCAAAGTGGAAAAAATGCCCTGGCAGCTGTAGATAATGTAAGTGTAAAAGTTAAGGAAGGCGAACTGGTTACACTTCTGGGTCCATCCGGATGTGGAAAAACAACGACGCTTAGAATGATTGCTGGATTTGAAATTCCAACTTCAGGAAAGATTTTTATTGACGGGAAAGAAGTTAGTATGATTCCGCCTAACCAGAGGCCTACCACAATGGTATTCCAAAACTATGCTCTTTTTCCTCATATGACAGTATTTGAGAACATTTCCTATGGATTGAAAATACGCAAAGAATCAACGCAGAACATTAAAGAAAAAACAGAAAAAATCATTAACCTTGTTGGTTTAGAAGGACTAAGTAAACGTTCACCTGCACATCTTTCGGGAGGTCAGCAGCAGCGGGTTAGTCTTGCCCGCTCTTTGATAATGGAACCGAAGGTGCTACTTCTTGACGAACCTTTATCCAACCTTGATGCTAAATTGCGTGTATCTACTCGATTAGAGATTCGTAAATTGCAGCAAAGGATTGGTATAACTTCTGTTTATGTTACCCATGACCAGGAAGAGGCAATGACTCTTTCCGATCGGGTAGTTATTATGAACGTTGGAAAAATTCAGCAGGTGGGTACACCCCAGGAAATTTATGCATATCCCAATAACCATTTTGTGGCTGATTTTATAGGCAAAGCTAATTTCTTAACGGGGAAAGTAAATAAAATATTATCATCTAAAAAAGCAGAAGTTGAAGTAAAAGGAAATATATACAGAGTCGCCTTGCATAACATTGCTTTTAAAGAAGGAGAAAAAATTCTATTGCTTGTTCGACCGGAAGCAGTTGATTTAAAACCGAAGATACCCAATTCTATTATTGGAATAATCCAACAAATAATTTATTTAGGTTCTCACCTTGTGTATGAAATTAAGGTAGATGACAATATCTTTACTGTTGAAATTTCTAATCCATTAGCTCAAAAAAGTTTTATAATCGGGGAAGAAGTAAGTCTTTGTTTAAAAGAGAATAGCTTGCATGTTTTACCTTATGAAGATATCAAAAAATAAGAGTAGCCATTAGTTTATAATTTTATGTCGTAGGACAATGGCTATTTACATTTTCAAAACAAAAGAATTATTATTAAATTTTTTATTTAAGATTTATATTTATTTTGAATAAGATTATTTACCTCTTCAATGTTACGCTGAAAAGGTCCTTCGGCTTCCATCTTTAAACTGGTTACAGCTGCTGCCCAGATTGTTGCATCTTGAGGAGAAGCACTTAATCGTTTGGCAGTATAAGAGGCAATGCAGGTATCTCCTCGGCCGCTTCTTCCTACAGTTTCTTTAGGCAAGAATTTTTCTTCGTAAAAATTGCCATCAGCATAAACCAAAAGACCATCGCGGTGAGTGATTACAACTTCGCGAGGACCTAAGTCGTGTATTTTTTGGGCAGCCGTATGGAGGTCGCATTTACCGAACAACAATCCTGCTTCCACTGCATCGGTTTTTAATATATCCAAGCGAGCAAGTATGGAATCTCTTTCCAGCCATTCCTTAGGAACTAATTTACCATTATAATTTACTCGTATAAAACTCTGCACATCAGCGGCAAGAATAGTTTTCTTTTTCGCAAGTTCCTCTATAACTTGCAAGCTAACCTCATTACGCATAGATGCACCTATTACAATTGCCTTAGCTTGAATTTTTTTTACTTCAGCCAGAGTGAATGGACCTGCTGAACTGGTTACATATATAACCCGTTCATCAAGATTGGAAGTGGGATATTCCAGGCGCAAACAAGTAGACTGAGGGGAGATATGTGCGAATACATCAACACCTAAACCCTTGAGTTTTTCTACTACATGAAAATCTTCTTTCGCCAGACGGGTAACTGCGGCAACTTTTAATCCCATCCTTGCGGCTACATTAGCACCGTAATTAAAAGCTCCACCATCAACAATTCTGGTATCCGAAGCAGATACAATCGTATCTTTAGTATAATGTCCTATAAAGGCAATACCATAGAACTTAGCAGTACTTTCCATCTCATCATCTCCCATATAAAGCTAATTAATCTAATAATTTTATTTTCTTTGTCCAGTTATTATAGCAAAGAGTAAAGTGGAAAAGCAATTTCCTAAATGTTAAATTAAATTTGACCTATACGTACAAGTATGATATATAATAGATAGGTTTTTATTTTAGGATTTATTAAATATTTCAAAGGGGAAAATTGTTATGGAGAACAAAAAAGAAAAAGTGGAAAAATTTATCCAGATAGGAGAATTAGCAAAAAAAACAAAGGTTACTCCCAGAACGATTAAACATTATGAGAATAAAGGGCTTCTGAAACCTTTTAAAAAAACCCAGGGAGGTTTTAGATTGTATCAAAATGATAAAGTAAAATTAGTGGAAAGAATTAGACGATTAAAAAAAGCAGGGTTTTCTTTAAGAGAAGTAAAGGAAATGGAAGAAATAAATGGGATTGTAGAAGAAAATATTTTAGAAAAAGTAGATGATAACGAATTAAGTAAGATGATTGAATTTTTAGAGTCTCAATTAATAAAAACAGAAGAGAGATTAAGAGAGACAATTAAAGTGAAAAAAGGATTAGAAGAGGTAATAGAATTTTTGAAAAAACGAAAAAGAACATAGAAAAGCAAGAGGAAATAAAGTTGAAAAGAAAGAGCAAAAACTAATAAAAGAATTAGTTAAATAGGAGGGATGAATAATGAAGTCTCCAGAATTTATTTCTATAGGACATGTAACTTATGATATTTATCCTGGAGAAAGATTAATTGGAGGTTCAGCGGTTTATTCTTCTCTTACCGCTTATAAGCTTGGTCTATCTACTGGAATAATTACCAGTAGAGGATTAGACTTTTCTTCTGATGGTTTGTTGAAAGGAATCAACATTACCGGTTCTTTATCTTCTCATACTACTACATTTCACAATTCTTATTATCAAGGAAAAAGAAAACAGACTATTAATGAGGTAGCAAATAGGATAAAAAAAGCGCAGGTTCCCCCAGGGTGGAATAAGGCGAAGATTGTGCATATTTGTCCGGTAGCTGATGAAGTTGACCAGGAAATATTCACCCTTTTTAAAGATAGTTTAATTGGTTTAACTCCGCAGGGTTTAATGAGAAGATGGGATGAGAAGGGGCAGGTATATCCTAAGAAATGGATACCTATTTTTAAAGTTTCCTCACAGGTAGATATATTGATATTTAGTGAAGAAGATATTGCAGCTTTTCCCGAAATATTGGAAGAATATAAGTCTTTAATAAATATAGTAATTCTTACCCGAGGAGCAGAGGGATCGATTTTATATTGGGGAGGTAAAGAATTTATCTTTTCAGCTTTTAAAACTAAAGAAAAAGACCCGACTGGGGCAGGAGATGTTTTTGCAGCCGCCTTTTTAGTAAAATACTATCAGACAGATGATCCTATAGAATCATCGCGTTTTGCTAATTGTGTTGCTTCTTTTGCAGTAGAGGGAAAAGGGACAGCTGGGATATCTGATTTTGACAGAATTATTAAAAGGGCTTCTTTGATGGGGATAGATATTTAAGTGAAAAAAGAGAAAAAACTAAAATTGTACTACGAGTATTAATAATTAAATTTAAACATATATTATGCTATATTCCCTCCGGAGGGAATAATTAGATAGTCTTAAATAATGATTTGACCCAATAATTGCTTATAAATTTAATAAGCAATTTTATTTTAGTATCCTTATAAAAGAGAGATGATTAGAAATGAAATGTCTGATAATTGCTGCAGGGGAAGGAAGTAGATTATCTAACAGGGGTAACTCTAAGCCCCTCGTTCCTCTTTTAGAATTACCCCTTATCGAACGAGTAATATTAAATGCTAAGGGAGTAGGTATTACTGATTTCTACATAGTAACTGGCTACAATGGAGAAAAACTAAGAAACCACCTTGACCAATTTGCCCAGAACAGAGACTTAAAAATAACCCATCTTATAAATAACCAATGGGAAAAAGAAAATGGACTTTCTGTTCTTAAGGCAAAAGGAGAGATAGATGAGAATTTTATTCTATTGATGAGTGACCACATCTTTGACGAATCTATATTGGGAGAGTTGCTTCAGGAGAAGATTGTTAATGGAGAAATCATACTGGCAGTAGATTATAACCTTCAGAATAAAACTGTTGATGTTGATGATGTTACCAAAGTTTTAGTTGATAATAAAGGAAGAATTATAAACATCGGAAAGAATATTAAAAAATATAATGCTTATGATACCGGAATATTTCTTTGTTCACCGGCAATATTTGAGGCCTTAGAAGAAAGTTCAGCCAATGGTGATACCAGTCTTTCAGCAGGAATAAAAATATTAGCCAAACAAAAAAAGGCAAGAGTCTTTGACATTAAAGGGAAATATTGGATTGATGTAGATGATGAAAACGCATTTAAGAAGGCAGAAAATATTCTTTTAGCTAATTTGAAAAAAGTGTCTGATGGTCCTGTATCCAGGTATCTAAACCGTCCAATCTCCATTAGAATTTCAAAATATCTCTTAAAAAAAAGTATTACCCCTAATCAGATTTCTTTATTTTCTTTTATCTTTTCTATAGTGGGTGCTCTTTTTTTCTTTTTTGGGGGATATGCTAATTTACTAATCGGCGGAATATTGGCTCAAATGGCCTCTATTATTGATGGCTGCGATGGAGAGGTTGCCCGCTTAAAGTTTCAAACATCCGAGTTTGGAGGGTGGTATGATGCGGTCTTAGACCGTTATGCAGATGCATTCCTTCTTTTTGGTTTAACTTATTATACATATATTTTAGGAGAAAATTTAATATATATATTTATAGGATTTTTGGCTATTATCGGTGCTTTTGTGAACAGCTATACTGCTGATAAATATGATGGATTGATGAAAAAAAATCTTACTCGCGGAAAACATTACTTTAGAATAGGCCGTGATGTTCGAATAGGAATTATATTTATAGGAACCTTAATAAATCAACCGGCTTTAGTTTTGTTTATCATTGCTTTATTGATGAATACAGAGAATATAAGAAGAATACTAATTTTTCATAAAAAAAGGTAAAATATTTTAAAATAAAAGCAGGATTTTTGAAAGTTATGTCGTATAAGTTAAATATAAGATAGAGAACTTTATTGCTCTATCTTATATTTGCTAGCAAAAATAATTTTTTAGATAAGAAGTTTTGAATAATTGATTTTAATTTATGCAATCGTATGCACATAATTAATATAATTTTTTATTTTAAGTAAGGCATAAAAATAATAAGGAGATTGACAAAGAAGATGGAAGTAAGGCTTAAAAATTTAAGTAAACATTTTGGAAAAGTCAAAGCAGTAAATAATTTTAACCTCAAGATAAATGATGGTGAGTTTGTGGCTTTACTTGGACCTTCAGGATGTGGAAAAACCACTACTCTACTTATGATAGCTGGAATCTATAGGCCAACTACTGGAGATATTTATTTTGGGGAGAATATTGTAAATGAAGTTCCACCTAAGGATAGAAAAATTGGCATGGTCTTTCAAAGTTATGCCCTTTATCCCCATATGACTGTATTAGATAATATAGTATTTCCTTTAAAATTAGGAAAAACTCCCAGGAAAGAGAGAGAAAGAAGAGCCAAGGAAGTGGCTAAATTAGTTCAGATAGAAGAATTATTAGATAGAAAACCTGCTCAACTTTCCGGAGGACAGCAACAAAGAGTGGCCCTTTGTCGAGCTTTAATTAAGAAGCCAGATATTTTACTTTTAGATGAACCTCTTTCTAATTTAGATGCTAAGCTTAGAGCTATGATGAGAGCAGAGCTTAAAAGGTTGCAGAAAAGATTGGGCATTACCACAATTTTTGTAACTCATGACCAGGTAGAAGCTATGACTATGTCTGATAAAATAGCCTTGTTAGAGTTAGGGAAACTTCAACAATATAGTTCAACTGATGAACTTTATAATCGACCAGAAAGTTTATTTGTAGCAGGCTTTATAGGAAGTCCCCCTATGAACATTATTGATGTTTTTCTGGAACAGTCAGGTGAGAAATATTTTTTAAAGAATAAAGATATTACCATTGAGATTCCTTTAAAGATTAGCAAACTTATTCAATCTCGCTCTCAAGATAATAAAATAGTATTGGGCATTAGACCCGAGGATATAAAGATTGACTACAAAAAGGGTGAAGAAGTTGAAGTTTATGTGATTGAACCTATGGGGATGCAAGTTTTAGTCACCGTTAAACTTGGAAATCTACAGATTAGAGTTCTTACAACTCCCCCATTTAAAAAAAAGATGGGTGAAAAAGTGAAATTACATTTTAATTTAGAAAAGATTCACCTTTTTGATAAAAATACTGAAAAATCATTGCTTTTAAATTAAATATTAATGCCCCTCACAAAATTAAGAAAATGGAGAGTGGTGAGAGGGCAAATGAATTTATAAGGAGGTGGTAGAAAGCAAAAAGCTATCAATTAATATTTTAAGGAAAATTTTTCAAATCTAAAAGGAGGAAGAAAAATGAAATCTTTAAAGAGTTTGATTAGCTTTATACTAATACTAATTTTCGTAATAAGTGTTGCAAGTTTTGCTCTGGCTCAGGAAGAAGTTAAAACTATTGCCATTAAAGCTTGGACGGTGGGACCAGATGATCCTTCTATTACTCGAAAGACTAATTTGGAAGAAGCAACTGCTCGCTTAAATAAATATCTGGAGGCAATGGGAGCAAACATAAGAGTGAAAATGGATGCTACTTTTTGTACTACTAAATGGGCTGACTTTAAGCGGAGTAATTTATTAGCTCTGCAAAGTAAAGACCCGAAAAAGATTGCCGATATCATTATAACTGGGCATGAAGATATCGGACCTTATGCTATGGCTGACTATATAATACCTCTGGATGATTATATTACTAAATACTCTGAAGTATATGAAGATTTTTTCCCGGCTCTCTGGGACTGTGCAAAATTTAAAGGAGAAATATGGGGGATTCCTCAAGACACTGAATGTAGGATAACCTGGTTCCGAAAAGATAAATTACGGGCGTTAGGTTGGAGTGAAGAAGAGATCGAAAATCTACCCATGAAAGTGGAAAAAGGAGAATTCATCCTTGAGGATCTGGCTCAATTAGGTAAAAAGATGGTAGATGCTGGAGTAGTGGAAAAAAGAAAGGGAATCTGGCATCGTCCTACTCCGGGTACCGACTGGTTCCAGTTTATTTTCTCTTATGGTGGAGAAATATCAGATCCAGAGACTGGTAAACTGGTAGTAGATAAAAATGCTACTTTGAAAGTTTTACAATATATTAAAAAATTAGTTGATTTGGGAGTAACCCCAGGTGCGATGTCTCAGATAGCTTGGAGAGATATTCATACTGCCTGGACAAAAGGAGAGGTTGGAATCTTTCTTACCGGTGGTTCCTGGAACTGGGCCGAGTGGCAAAGAGATCCCTACAATGTGTCTGAAGAAGATGAGTGGAAGAATATTGGATGGTTTCCGATACCCGCTGCAGTTAAAGGAGGAAAACCAGTATCAGTATCTCATCCTATAGTACATCTAATTACTAAGGCTTCACCACATAAAGACCTGGCTTTCTTAATAGTTACTTTAGCCTCCGACATTGATCTGAATACTAAACATGCCTTAGGAAGTGGGCATCTAGCAATTAGAGAATCCCAGTTAGCTTTTAGACCATATGCGGAAGCAAAATACGCAAAGGAAGTTACTAAGGTATTGAAATATACTAATTTCGCTCCGAATCATGCCAAAGCACCATTTTATTGGGAAACTCTGTTTGAAGCGATTGCAGGAGTAGAAACTGGCGAGGTTGGTCCTGAAGAGGCATTAGATTTTTGGGTTAATAGGATGAAATCAGAATTAGGTGATGAAGTAATTATAAGATAGTAAAAGGATAATGAACCTACAGAGGAGCTTTCTTTAATAGAGAGTTCCTCTGTAGGTATTTTAAAAAAGTAGGGAGAATAACCATTGGGCAGAAAAGCATATTTAAAGATTTTTTTATTCCTATTACCAGCTATATTATTTACTACAATCTTCTTTATTGCCCCTGCTGTTATGACCACTATAATGGGTTTTACTAATATGGACTATCGTTTTCAGTGGAACTTTGTTGGTTTGTATAATTACTTTAAGATGTTTATTGATCCCCTGGTACCAAAAATAATATTAACTACCTTTGTTTATACCTTTGGAACATTATTAATTTTCAATGTTGCTTTTGGTTTGATTTTGGCTATATTAACTACCAGTATAAAAGAAAAGCACGGTATATTTTTTAGGACCATCTGGCTTTTACCTCGATTTACTCCCCCTGTAGTTTATGGAGTTATTTGGCTTTGGATCTTATCTCCTATGAAGGAGGGGTTACTAAATTCATTCTTAGGGCATGATTATATGCCCTGGATTTCAAACTTCCCTTGGCAAGTAATTATTATAACTAATGGTGTTATTGGTGCTTCGATGGGGATGGTAATTTTTGCTTCAGCTATAAAATCGATTTCTAAAGAATACTTATGGGCTGCCAGGGTTGATGGTGCTTCTTGGTTGCAAGAGATAAGTTATATAGTTTTGCCTATGATTCGTTGGCCTTTAGTTTTTATAACTGCTTATCAAACCCTCTCTTTATTAACTTCTTATGAATATATATTATTAATTACTGAAGGTGGTCCATATTTCAAGTCAACAGTTTGGTCTTTATATTCATATAAGGTAGCATTTAGTTCTTATGCAGGGACCTATGAATTTGGTTATGGAGCAGCGCTGGCTACGGTATTGGTAATTGTAGGAATTATTGCCTCTATATTTTATTGGAGGATATTTAAATTTAAAGCGATGATGGAAGAACCCAAAATTGATGTTGTATAATGGAGAATAAATTATGTTTAAAAAATCCAATAATGAGAAAATAAATAGAAGAAAGAGAAAGGTTAATTTTCGAGAGCTTGGAATCATTATCTTTTTAACTATAATTTCAATTGGAATTGTGATGGGTTATTTCTGGCTTTTTGCCGGTTCATTTAGTGGAGAATTAGTATATGGAATTTTTCCAAAAAGTTTTACTTTAAAAAATTGGCGTTTCCTCTGGGAAAATCCTTTTCCTGAAAATCCTGACTGGCCAAGCATCTGGCCTATTTTATTAAATACCCTTTATCTTGGATTGGGAGTGACCATAATAGTGGTATCAGTTTCCACCTTAGCTGCTTATGTAATCTCTCGAATGAAATTTCCAGGAAGGTCTTTTTTGTTGGCTTCCACTCTTATTCTTCACGCTTTTCCAGCGATTACCCTTTTAATAGCCTTATATTATATTCTAAAAACCCTTAACTTACTGGATACAATAACCGGAGTTGTTTTAGCTAAAGCTGGTTTCTTTATCCCTTTTGGAATCTGGATAATGAAAGGGTTTTTCGATGGAATATCCTGGGATATGGAGATGTCTGCTTTAATTGATGGAGCTACTCGTTTTCAAGCTTGGCATAAAGTAATGTTACCTATAGTTAAACCAGGAATTGCAGCAATTTCTATTTTCTCTTTTTTAATGGGCTGGTCAGAATATATCTTTGTAATTACTTTCAATAGAAGTTACTCCAGTTGGACCTTGACTTCATATATAAGTGCTATTCTCTCAGATTATAGGTTTAGTGATTATGGTCTTTTGGCAGCAGTTTCTTTATTTTATATGGTACCAGTTATACTATTTTTCATATTTACTCAGAAATATTTAATGAAGATTACTTTAGGAGGTATGAAAGGAGGGCGATAAAGACTTTTAAAAAAAATTTAGAATACTTTCTTTAAATATACAAGAAGCAATATTATAATTAAAAAACTTTCATTTAGATTTTTATATGAGGTATTAAAGGACCAAAAAATGATGAAAGACTATAATCGAATACAGGCAGCCGAAAGGGGTTTTGCCGATCGTGTACCTATATATGGGCAAATTCATGACTATGTAATGGCCTCATCAGGAATTCCAACCAGAGAATTTTATTCCAACGGTAAACTTTTAGTAAGAGAAACAGTGGAAATAGCAGAAAAGCTTGGTTTGGATGATCCCCATATTGCCTATGATACCTATAATATTGAAGCAGAGGCTTTGGGAATGAAAGTAAAATATTTTAATAATAAAGTTCCGCCTCTTGTAGATGAACCACTGATTAAAAAGAAAGAAGATTTAAAGACTTTAAAACCACCAAGGCCCGGAAAAGATGGTCGAATGCCTTTTGTATTAGAAGTTATTAAGGAATATCAAAAGCTTGGAATTAAGCCAAAACTCCACCCTTCCATATCATTTACAGCACCTTTTACCTTAGCTGCTCAATTAAGAGGAGTAACTGATTTTCTAATTGACACAATACAAGACCCTACATTTGCGCATGACCTCCTTTCTTTTGTAACTGAAGAGGTTTTAAAACCTTGGATTAAGATGATGAAAGAGGCTAATAAATTAGATAAACCTATTTTTGGAGGTGCTGATGCCCTTGCCTCTCTACCAAATATGAGTATTAAGGGAATAAAAGAGTTTGCTCTTAACTATATTCTAAAATTAAGAAAGCAATTTGAAGACGAGGCTATAGTCCAGAATTGGGTAGGTGAGAGTTATATAAGGGAGGTAAGAGAACTTTTAGAAATTAAATTAATAGCATCACCTAAAATTATTATAGGGCAAGATCCGGATATCGAGAAAGTTGGGCCCGAAATTTACAAAGAATTTGCAAAAAAACATAATGTTCCTTTAGTTTTAGGAATAGGTTCAAGTTTTTTAATGCTTTCTACTCCAAACAAGATTAGACAAAGAGTAAAAAGATATATTGAAGTGTGTAAAGATTGGGAAAAATTTCTTTTATATCTATGCAATGTTGGAGCAAATACTCCCCCCGAAAATTTGAAAGCAGTAATTAATGCTGTTCAAGAATATGGTCAATATAAATAGCCGACAGGAGAACCTAAATTATTGTTTATTTAGAGACCGTTCTGTAATAACGATATTTATGTTTTGGTTATTAAGCTCTTTTTCAATTATTTTGGCTTATCCTTTTTTAAAGCTCCGTTACGGGAATTTATTAATTGGTTTGCTTTTTATATTTTTGGGGACATATTTAAAAGGTTTCGTTTTTAATTTTTATTGGTTAGTGTAGTTAGGGTTTAGACCAATTCAAATTTATACAGTTGACTACTTCCCTCTTTTGCCCTGGGTTGGAGTAGTTTTAATGGGAATATTTTTTGGTAACCTGCTCTATCCAGACTACTCTTGAAAGTTCCAGCTTTCTAATCTTTCTTCTTTTTAATTGATAAGAATTTTCTGTTTTTTATAGTATTAAGTATTTTTTATCTTCCCATAATTTTTTCTAAGAATAATCGTAAAGATATTAGACTTGAATGGAAAGATAATAAGAAATCTATTTTAATTTCTGCTTTTTTAGTACTTTTTTCTTATCGCTTGACCCTGTTTGCTTTTACTATTGATAAAGTCAGCTATATAGTCTCTTTGAGACAGTTGAGCGCAATATTTGGCGTAATACTGGGGACTTTTGTATTAAAAGAGAAATATGGGAAGATTAGATTATTCGCTTCTATAATAATGTTTATCGGCTTCTTTTTGGTAACCATAGCTTAAATTTTTTAAAATATAGAATTATCATATATAAGCTTTTAATTAATTCTAAAATAACAGAATAGTTAAAATAATTTATTTTAACTATTTTTAAACAATTTTTATATTATACTTGTATATGAATTTGATTGTGCTATAATGTGAAATAATTAGTAAAAATATATTCGGTTTGTATTTGGAGATATGAATATAAAAGGAATTGGAATAAATATAGATTCCCCTACAATAGATGGAGATTTAGATTTACTTGAAAAGGCTTTAGGCGATTTTCAGGATATAGGCTTTGATTATGTAGAGATACCCGTTCACGGAGTCGATGCTATCTTTAAAGGGAGACTGAATTGGCTGCAGACCAGGGTCATTACAGACATCCTGAAGAAATTTAAGTTAAAATATACCGTTCATGGTCCTAATTTATTAAATCTAATGGATCCCAACAATTTTCAGTTACAAAAGGATATCTTTAAGTCGGGAATTGAGTTTACTAATGCTATAGGTGCAGAAATTTTCGTATACCATAGTGGAAAAATTCCTTTACAGGAAGAGATTAAAGGTGAAGGCATCAGGAAAAATAGTTTTTTAAAATTGCCTTCTCCAAAAAAGATTGAAAGATTAAAGAAGATAGAAATAAAAACTTTACAAGAATTAGCTGCTTTTGCTAAAGATTTAGGAGTAACCATTGCTATTGAAAATATCTCTCCGGATGTAGAAGAAGAGTCTATCTGGGAATTATCAAAACGACTTAAAAATGATAAAATGCTTCCTCCCTCAGTACTTACTCCAAAAACACCAAAGCCCACTTTCTTACGAGAAATTAGTAAATATAATTATGGCACGAAGATCGAAGAATTAGTTGAACAAGTTAAGAAGATTGATCGCGAGAATGTAGGAATTACTTTCGATTTTGGTCATGCTTATCTGGCTTCTAAATATTATCACTTCAAATTTTTGGATTCTATAAAATTAGCCCTACCATATATAAAACATGTGCATATTCACGATTGTTTCGGTAAACCTAAACTGTCATATGAAGAACAGGACATTAATCTGATTCAGTTTGGTATTGGAGATTTACATATGCCTGTAGGTTGGGGAGAGATTCCCTATGATAAGATATTCCGCATTTTAAAGAATTATAATGGAGTGCTATGTTTGGAATTGAAACCCCGTTTTAAGAGATTTTATAAATATAGCTTACAAAAACTTGAGGAACTCGTCGAGAGCACTAACAACAACCACAAGCTAAAAGAAATCTCACCTTTTTCCAAGCACCATCATTAGAAAGACAGATCAGTATTGCATTAAAATTAACTACTCCTTCTCCATTAATCTCCTCAATAATAGTTTTAGCAAAAACGATTATTAATATAATTACAGTTAATTAATAGAAAAAAATTTGCATTTTTTTATTTTATAGTGTATTATTATTACATAATATACTTAAACGTTAAAGCAATCCTTAAATTTTAAATTTTAAATAATTTATAATTGAAAGATTATATTTTTTTAGTAAATTACTTAAACGTTAAAGGAGAAAACCCCCTCAATGAGTTCTAACATTAAAGATATTGCTAAAAAATTAGGAATTTCAGCCACAGCAGTTTCCAAAGCTTTAAATAATAGAAAAGATATAAGTGAAAAGCTTAAAAGAAAGGTTCATGAAACGGCAAGAGAATTAGATTATACCCCTAATTCAATTGCCAAAAGATTAGTAACCAATAAAAGTAATACAATTGGTGTGTTTATATTTAGCAGGCAGGAACATACTTTCAGTAAAGATTTAGGTTTACAGTTTTTGGGAGGAATCTTAGAAGAAGCCAATAAAAACAATTATGACATCGTTCTTTTTTCCACTGATAGTGACCTTTTAAACGAAAAGTCATATATAGAATTATGTAAGGAGCGAAGGGCAGAAGGAGCAATATTCACCGGCTTACGATTAGACGACCCTCATATCAAGAAAATTAAAAATTCTACTTTCCCTATTTCAATTATTGATACGTATATAGAAGGTGAAAATGTTAATTTTGTTAGTACTGATAATAAATTAGGTGTTCGGTTAGCCTTAGATTATTTATGGGGACTCGGTCATCGAAGAATTGCTATGGTTAATGGTCATAGCAATGCTCAGGTTTCCTGGGAAAGATTAAATACTTATCGCATTTGTCTAAAGGAAAAAGGAATTTATAATGAAAAGCTAATTTTTACGGGGGATTTTACTGAGAATAGTGGCTATCAATGTGCTAAGAAGATAATGAGATTAAAAGAACTTCCATCTGCTATTTTTGTTGCCAGTGATTTAATGGCATTGGGAGTTATAAAAGCCTTTAAAGAAAGCAGTTTTAAATTACCTGAAGATATATCCATTATTGGTTTTGATAATATTAGTACAGGGGAATATATTGAGCCAAGACTAACTACTATTGGACAGGACGCTATTGGTATGGGGAAATGGTCTGTTAGATTAATCTTAAATAAGTTAAAAAAAGAAGAACCACAAAAAAAATATTTGTTAAAACCAAAATTGATAATTAGAGATTCCTGTAGTTCCGTTAATATTAATAGATTAGATGGAGAACTTAAAGAAACACTCGAGAGTAAATTTAAAAAATGAAAGGAGGGATAGATGCTGTAAAAATTGTTACAGATGTATACTTGCTCAGTAATTTTGAAAATAAAATTTATGGAGGAGAAAAATGAAAAGGAATTTAAGCATTTTATTAATCATAAGTATGTTGCTTATTTTTTCTGCTGTAAGCATGGCAGAAACCGAGATAAGAATCGTAGGCTGGGGTGGAACTGATCAATCTATCGTAGAAGAATTAATTAATAAGTTTGTGGTGCCTGAGTTAGCTGTCAAAGGAATTACAGCAGTTTATGAACCAATTGTTGATGATTTTCAGAAGAATTTGATTAATTCCCTTTCTGCCGGTACAGCTGGAGATCTGTTTTATATGGATATCTTCTGGGCAGAATACATAATCAAGGCTGGACAAGTAGAACCATTGGATGATTATCTGGCCAAGTCAACTATTATAAGTAAGGATGATATAATTCCTTCCTTATTAGATGGATTTTCCTTTGATGGTAAAGTATATGGTATTCCTAAAGACTTTAATTCCCTTGCCTTAGTCTACAATAAGGACCTTTTTGATATTGCTTACATACAATATCCCAATGAAAATGATACCTGGGATGATTTAGAAAATAAATTAGCAAAAGTTGTGGAAGCCTTTGATGGTGAAGTAACTGGTTTAGCATTGGCACCTGAATTTGCCAGATTTGGAGCATTTGCTTATGCTGCCGGTTGGGAACCCTTTGTAGATGGAAAAACCAATCTTATGGATCCCGCTTTTCTCGAGGCATTTAATTGGTATACCGGATTAAAAGAAAAAGGCTTAGGAGTTATGCCAGCTGACATTGGCCAAGGTTGGGGCGGAGGTGCTCTTAGTACCGAAAAAGTAGCTGCTGCTTTAGAGGGTGCTTGGATTCTCGGCTTCTTAAGAGATAATGCCCCTAACTTAAAATACGGAGCAACTCTATTACCTAAAAACCCCGGAACTGGCCAGTCAGGTAATTTTATTTATACTGTAGCCTGGGGTATAAATGCAAATTCTAAGAATAAAGATGCTGCCTTTAAAGTAATGGAAGCATTAACCAGTCCTGCTGCTCAGCAATGGGTTTTAGAGCGAGGTTTAGCTATACCAAGTCGTAAGGCTTTAGTTGATAATCCTTATTTCAAAAAAGATACACCAGAAGCACAAGCCAATAAAATAGTTTTTGAGGGTGCATCTGCAGGGTATGTAAAACCGTTTAAATTTAAAGAATATGGCGGTAAGTGGATGGACCCGATTAATGTGGCTTTATCTGAGGTAATGAGTGGACAGAAGACGGCTGATGAAGCATTAGAGATAGCCCAGGAACAATTAGATGAGTTAATGAAATAATAAGAACTTAATAAAAAGGGGGAGAGGATCGTCTCTTCCCCTTTTTATTTCATTTGTTAATTATTTTAGTTTTTATTAAAAATAAGATAATGTTAGAATAATAAACGGAGGTAAAAAGAATGGGAAATAGATGGAGCTCCTTAAAAGAAAAAACTGCTCCTTATGTTCTTTTATCTCCTTTTTTATTCGGTTTTATAATATTTTTTGGTTATGCTTTTATCAGGTCATTATATTTTAGTTTTACCGATTATGATCTTTTTTCCGTACCCAATTGGGTTGGCATTACGAATTATATAAATCTTTTTAAAGAACATTTATTTACCATAGCCTTGAGAAACTCATTAACCTTTGCCATTATAGTAACTACTCTACAGACGATTTTCGCTTTACTTTTGGCAGTGGTTATGAATCAAAAAATAAGAGGAATTAATTTTTTTAGAACTGCTTATTATATGCCCAGCGTTACTTCCAGCATTGTTATTACACTAATTTTTATGTGGATGTTTCAAAGAAAAGGAGTTATCAATTATCTTTTAACCCTGCTTCGTCAGTATGGTTTAATGGTAGGAGTTTTTCTGGCACTTTTAATAGGGATACAATTTATATTAGTAGTTACAGAAAAATTAAGGGGGAGGACAGTTGAATATCTTGAACCCAGTTATATTATTATATCTATTATTTTAGCTTCCATTATTACTTATATACTTAAAGATTTTGGTATTATTAAACTTGCTGAAGCAAAGGCAGTCGACATCTTTTGGTTAAATACCAGAGAAAAAGTTCCTTTTTGGGCAGGTCCCTTTGCTTTTCCACGACCCTTAGGCGCAATAATGATCTTAAATATCTGGACTACTACTCCTACATTTATGATACTATATTTAGCCGGGTTACAAGGTATCCCTAAGGCATTATATGAAGCTGCTGAGGTAGATGGAGCTAAGGGTTGGCAAAAATTCTGGTATATCACCGTTCCACAACTTAAACACATAACTTTTTTAGTAGTTACCTTAGGATTAATCGGCACCTTGCAGATGTTTGATCAAGTTAAAATTATTGGCAATCAAGCGCCTAAAGAGTCCACCATAACCCTGGCTTATTATGTTTATGATAGCGCATTTCCAGGTGCTTCTGCTCCAAAAGTTGGTATGGCTAGTGCTGCAGCTGTTATATTAGCGCTCTTAACTCTGACTATAGTTCTGATTCAGAAGAAATTTTCCGGAGAAGGAAGGGATTTAAGAGATTAATGAAAATCCAACAGAATTATACTAATGATATAAATCTAAAAATTAAACGTAGGCGTTGGGTGAATGTGGGAGCAATTTATTTAATTTTATTAATATTTTCTATACTCTTTATGGGAACTTTTCTCTTTGGAGCAATCTCTAGTTTAAAGGATAATCCCAGTAGTTGGCCACCCACTCTAAAGACTGAACAATTATCACCAAAAAATTGGATAGGAGCTTATACACTTGCTCAACAAGGTGGTGGAGGAGGTTTTTTTGGTGCATTAAAATCCGGTCATGAAGTGTCTTTTCAAATTACTTATAAATATCCGATGGGGGCTAGGATTGTACCTCCTCAAGTGATTGTTCCAAAAAGATTTAAAGGGTCAGGAAGAGCTGCCTTAGAATTGGATAGAGAATTTGTTACTGATTTTGTAAAAATTAAACCAGTCGAAGAGATTAGCCGCACTACAGTTAAGAATAGCACCCAGGTTAGCTATAAGATAGCCATAATAAATTCCAGCCAAAAAGACTTTAATGAATTACCGTTAGATTTATTGGTTCCCTATAAAGTTGATTTTTTATCTGCTACTCTTTCTCCAAATAGGATAGAGCGCTTAGGGATGGTACAAAGCTGGAATAATTTAGTGAGTGGAGTTATCCCTTATATTTTTCATAACCATTTCAGAGTTTTTAATGAAAATTATAGCCGTACTACCGGGAAGCGCCTTTTTGCCACCTGGATCTATAATTCCTTTTTTATAACCATAATTAAAGTACTTACCACTCTAATGTTTGCTTCGATGGCTGGATATGCTTTAGCCAGACTTAAATTTTTTGGTAGAAATTACCTGTTTGTTTTAATACTTTTTTCCATGATGATTCCCGGACAGGTAACTTTTATTTCAAATTATCTGGTATTACGGGATGGTATTTTTGGATTAACCAAATTGTTTGGTGGAGGAAGCCTTCTAAATACTTTTACCGGTTTAATTATTTCAGGCTTAGTGGGTGCCAGTGCAGTTTTTATAATGAAACAATTTTTTGAGGGCTTGCCCAGAGAGATGGAAGAATCAGCCCGTATTGATGGTGCCAGTACTTATCAAATTTTCTCAAAAATAATGTTGCCACTGGCAAAACCTGCCTTGGGAGCTCTTACCATTTTAACCTTCCAGGGAGTTTGGAATGAGTTTTTCTGGCCTTTAGTAATAATAACTTCACCAATGGATAAGTTTACCTTAACCATAGGTCTATTGAGTTTTAAAGAAACCTATGCATCTGGAGCTTTTGATTGGGGGCCAATCCTGGCAGGAGCAATTATTTCAGCTTTACCGATTATAATCCTCTTTATCGTTTTTCAACGTTATTTTGTAGAAGGAGCAAGTTTCAGCGGAATAAAGGGATAAATTTATCACCAATTCCCTGCTTAGTTATTTTCTTTAATTTTTATATAAGATTGGGAGTTATTTATGGTAATTAAATATAATATTGGGAAAAATGAATATCGAAATTGGATAGTAAGAGAAACCGATTTTCAACCAGCGTATTTAGGAAAATATGAAACAATCTTCACTCTTAGCAATGGTTATATGGGAGTAAGGGCAGCAACAGAAGAAACTTATCGAGAAGAAACAAGAGGATGTTATATCGCTGGCTTGTTCGATAAATTCCCAGGAGAAGTGACAGAATTAGCTAATATTCCTGATTGGTTAAATATAGATTTAAAATTAGATGGTGAAAAATATGATTTAAAGACCGGGAAAATTATATCATACCAAAGGCAACTTAATATTAAAGATGGACAGCTTATAAGGAATATTGAATGGGAAAGTCCAAATGGTAAAAAAACTCGATTAATCTTTGAAAGATTTGTTTCTCTTAAAAATCTACATTTTGCTGCCCTAAAACTAAAGATTATCCCCCTTAATTATTCTGGAGCTATTGAAATTTATTCAGGAATTAATGGGCAGACTACTAATAGCGGCGTACAGCATTTTAAAGAAGGAAGATTACGATTTTCTTCTGAAGGGATTATCTCAATGACTTCCAGGACTCAGGAATCGGATATCGGTCTTGTTATTGCTGCAAAACACCGTTTCTATTTGAATAGCAAGATATTAGAAGTAAAAGAGGGAGTAGGAAGCCAACGAAGAAAGATTTTTTTATCTTCCCGATATAAAATTAAACAGAATGAAGAATTTATTTTTAAAAAAATGGTTACCGTATATACAACCCGTGATCCTGATTTTAAGGAGAAAGAAAAAGTTTCAGATAAAGAAATTGAAAAGGTTGCGGTAGATAACTTAAAAAAACTTATAAAACTTGGTTATGATAAACTTTTTGGAGCTCACAAAAAGAGATGGAATCAACTCTGGGAACAAATTGATATTGTTCTTGATGGACCAGATTTTGACCAATTAGCCATTCGTTTTTCACAATTTCATATCTATCAGATGACTCCTGTCCATGATGAGAGATTAAGTATTGCGGCAAAAGGACTTTCCGGCGAGGGTTATAAAGGTCATGTATTCTGGGATATGGAAATCTTTATCCTTCCTTTCCTTATTTATACTTTTCCGGAGATTGCCAAAAGACTACTCCTTTATCGTTATCATTTTTTAGATGGAGCAAGGGAAAAAGCTAAGGAAAATGGTTTTGAGGGAGCTATGTATCCCTGGGAATGTGCAGATACAGGAAGAGAAGTCACTCCTAAATGGGGTGGGGTAGATTTTAAAACAGGTAAACCTCAAAGGATATGGACTGGTGAGTTAGAACAACATATAACTTGTGATATAGTATACAGTATCTGGTATTATTTTCAGGTAACCCATAATTATAAATTTATGTACAACTACGGGTTAGAAATTATGTTGGAAACCTCTCGTTTCTGGGCGAGCAGATTAGAATACAATTCAGAAAAAGACCAATATGAAATAAATAATGTAACCGGACCGGACGAATATAGTGAACATATAAATAATAATATCTTCACAAATTACATGGTAAAGTGGCAACTTAATAAAACTATCCGATTTTCTGAATGGGTTAAAGCGAATCAATTAGAAGTATGGAAGAAAGTTATCTCCAAAATTAAATTTACTTTTAATGAATTGAGTGATTGGAAAGAAAAGGCAGATAAAATATATATTGCTATGGATAAAACCTCAGGTTTTATCCATCAGTATGAAGGTTTTACAGATAAGAGGGAAGTTGATCTTTTAAAATATAAAGGGAAAGTTGGAGCAATTACCCAGGATTATAACTGGAAAGAGATCACCCAGATGCAAGTGGTAAAACAAGCAGACATTATTATGCTTTTTTATCTTCTAAGTGATGATTTTTCCCAAGAAACTAAACGCCTTAACTGGGATTATTATGAGCCAAGGACTCTTCATGATTCCTCATTAAGTTCGAGCATACATGCTATTGTGGCAGTAGATATTGATGAAGTAGAAAAAGGGTATGAATATTTTGAAAAATCAATACGGATTGATTTAGGAGAAAATTTAAAAAGTTCCTGGGATGGACTTCATGCTGCCTCACTTGGCGGGAACTGGCAAGCAGTAGTAAATGGTTTTGGAGGAGTTCGAATTACAAATAAAGGAAATTTGAGAATTAATCCTCATCTACCAAAAAAATGGAAAAACCTAAAATTCAAAATTACTTGGAGAGGAAAAGAATACAATATTGAAATTACCAAAAACAAGATCACGCTCAAACCATTATCTTCTATAAGCCAACCATTATTAGTAGAAATTTATGACAAAGAATATCTTCTCCATCCCAACGAAGTATTGAAAGTAACTTATTAAGAAAGGAATATTTAGAAATGGGAAGAAAAATAAAAGCGGTTATCTTTGATCTTGATGGAGTAATTACCGATACTTCTGAATATCATTATCAGGCATGGAAAAAATTGGCTGATGAAGAAGGAATTCCTTTTTCCAGAGATGATAATGACAAGCTAAGAGGCGTTTCCCGGAGAGAATGTCTTAAAATATTATTAAAAGGAAAACAAATTTCAGAAGAGCAATTTCAGGAAATGATGGATAGAAAAAATGAATATTATGTGGAATTATTAAAACAGATGACTTCCCAAAATATTTTATCCGGAGCAAAGGAATTAGTCTTGGAACTTAAAAGAAGAGGGATAAAAACAGCAATTGCCTCGGTTAGCAAGAATGCGAGGACAGTCTTACAAGGAACAGGAATAGAGAATCTATTTGATGTCATCGTAGATGGATATAGTGTAAAAAATACTAAACCTGCTCCTGATCTATTTTTATTTGCAGCAAAAGAATTAGGAGTAGAGCCAGAAGATTGTGCAGTAGTAGAAGATGCTGAAGTAGGGATTGAGGCTGCCTTGGCTGGGAAAATGATTCCTATCGGTATCGGCCCAGAGGAAAGGGTAGGAAAGGCTCGATATCGTTTTGAAAAAATTGGAGATATTACACTAACTAAATTATTGGAAATTATAAATTTTTAAATAAATAAGTTAAATTTACTAATATTTTTATCCATTTTTTCTTCGTTTTTATAACTCAATTTTCCATCAGAAAGATCTATATAGCCAGATTGAATTTTCAAGTAATAAGTAATTTAACTGTATAGGAATTTCCTTTTTCGCAAGCCCTAATTTGTATCTTTTATATCGTTATCTGGTTAGTTGGTTACCTGGTTGGCTAGTTGAAGAATGAGTAATTAATACTAGACTAATTAACCAATAAACCAGTTAACTATCCAACCAAATACTAACTATTCACTATTCACTAACGACTAATTTAATTTATATAAATTAAATTAGTAAATAAAATTCTTTCTAAAAATATTTTTCAAAGGAGTCCTTTAGGAGTATAATAAATTAACTAATATAGAAATAGGTGAACGATGAAAATGAAAAATTACGATACTTTTGTAATGGGGCATATCTCTATTGATGAAAATATATATCAGGGAAAAGCTGTAAAGGAAATTGGAGGGGCGGTGGTCTATTCGTCCTGCGCTTCTTATGCTCTTGGTCATAAGATTGGTATCTTAACTAAATTATCTTTCCAAGATAAAGATTGCTTAGAAATGTTTACCATCCCAGAGGAAGATGTTTTTGCCCTAAACTCAAAGAATACAACTTCCATAAGAAATATTTATCATAGCGTAGATAGAGAAAGAAGAACCTGTACCGCTCTATCGGTTGCCGACCCCTTCACCATTGACGATATCCCTGATAATATTGATTCCCAGATATATCATTTTGCCGGTCTTATCTCGGGGGAATTTGATAGTGAAATGATAAAGTTTATGCACAATAAAGGGAAAGTTGCCCTGGACGTTCAAGGGTTTTTAAGGAATGTGGGGGAAAATAAAGAGATGGTCTTCAAGGATTGGAAAAAAAAGAAGGAATATCTCCCTTATATTGATTATTTAAAAACCGATGCAGCTGAAGCAGAAATTATGACCGGGACAAAAGATAGAAAGAAAGCAGCGGGAATGCTCTTCGGGTGGGGAGCAAAGGAAATTATGATCACTCACAATAAAGAAGTACTAATTTATAATGGTAAAAAACATTATATCTGTCCTTTAAAATCGAGAAATCTTTCCGGTAGAACCGGCCGGGGTGATACCTGTTTTAGTGCTTATATCACCGAAAGGTTAAATAAAGGAATAGAGGAAGCACTCCTTTTTGCTACCGCGTTAGTTTCATTAAAGATGGAAAGGCCCGGTCCTTTTAAAGGAACCAGAGATGAAGTTGAGGATTATATAAAAAAGTTTTATCAATTATATTAATCTAATTGTAAGGGAGTTTCCTTTTTTTGTAAATCTTGTTTGTTTAGTAGTTGCTCCACTACACAGGGAAGGCAGAGGTAGGGGTTCGATTTATCGAACCCGAATGATGATCGGGTGGACAGAAAAAAGATAGATTCCCGTTTCCACGGGAATGACATAGAAATACGGGAATAAAGACGGGTCGAATGAATTCGACCCCTACTTAATTGGTCAATTGGTAGATTGGTAGATCGGCAAATTTTAAAGCTTTGAATTTTGAATTATAGTTTTTCGCTTTTAGTTTTAAATTTTTAACTATATACTGAAAACTAAAAAATTATATTTATTAAAATTAACGACTTGTACGATAATAAGAAAAAAGAAGGTAAGTTATGAAACATAATGAGTTTAAATTTAAAACCTTTGATGGATTACAGCTTTTCGGTCAAAGCTGGCAACCAGAAAACCACCCAAAAGCAGTGATCTGTTTGGTTCATGGTATGGGGGAACACAGTAGGCGTTATGTCCATGTAGCAGATAGATTAACTAAAGCAGGGTATGCAATATTTACTTTTGATTTGCGTGGGCATGGTAAATCTTCTGGCCCGCGTGGTCACATTCCTTCTTATGAGGCTTTAATGCAGGATATTTCTTTTTTACTGGAAGCTGCAAATAAACAATTTCCTCAAATACCCTCTTTTCTTTATGGTCATAGTTTGGGAGGCAATTTAGTTCTTAATTATGTTCTTCGTCGTCAAGTGCAGCTTAAAGGAGTAATTGTTACCGGTCCCTGGCTTCGTTTAGCTTTTGAGCCGTCTGCTTTTAAAATAATTCTTGGCAAAATGATGAATAAGATATGGCCTTCTTTCTCTCAAAGTAGCGGTTTAGATATCAATGCTCTTTCTCATGACCCCGAAGTAGTCCATGCTTATGAGAATGACCCTTTAGTTCATGATCATATCTCAGCCCGGATGTTTATCGGCATCTATCAAGCAGGACAATGGGCTTTAGAACATGCCTCAGAATTTTCTTTGCCTCTTTTACTGATGCATGGTGGAGATGATAAGATTACCTCTTGCAAGGCAAGCTGCGAATTTGCTAAAAAGCTAATTGATTCAAAAAACTGCACTTTTAAACTTTGGGAAGGTCTCTACCATGAAATTCATAATGAACCGGAAAAAAAAGAGGTCTTCAAATTTTTAATAGACTGGCTTGAAAAAGAAGTTATATAAGGCAAAACGTAAAGCCATCTCAAGTACAAGTTTGGAAAACATAATGATAAGTGGTATATTGGCTTTAGTTATTATCAATGAATTGATTGCCTCGCCGTTAAACAAATATGCACTTATTAAATCAGGAGAAGCTTCTTCTGAAGAGAAATAGCTTCATAATGAATTAGTTTTAAAAATATTGATTGTTTTTATATTGAAAAAGAAATTAAAAATATATAGAGTAGTATTAAGTAGCTCTTATTTCTTGTCTCATAAAGATTATATAAGAAACTGCAAAACATATAAGCATTAAAGCTATTAATCCCACAAATTGGGGCCAGATAACCATAAGACTTTGACCTAACGGAAGTGGCGTGGGAAGTAAATCATTAGTCTTAATTAAAGATGCAATACCAAATACTCTGGCTGAAGGATTAAGAATAGCAGTAGTTATTTCTTGAAAAAGTACTGCTGGAGAGATATGCATAATCAAACTCTTAATACTGTCATTTTTTGTTAACATTTCTATAGTAGAATTTTGATCAAGAGGGACTATTTGATCTGCAATGACATTTGCGATCATAAAAACAAAGAATGTAAAGAAAATCCAAACCATTATAGAAATTAAGGCTGAAGTTGAGGTCTGTTTCAATATAATAGAAAAAAGAAGAGCTATACTCATCCAAAAACCTATATAAATAATACTGGCTACAAAGAAAATACCTATTCTCCAAAGTTCTTCTAAATTAGGGACGATTCCAAATACGCTAAGTTCTAAACCTAAAATGATTATGATGATACTTATTAACATTATACTTATAGTAGTTAAACCGGCTAAGAACTTGCCATTAATTAAGGCATCTCTGTAGATAGGTTGTGATAATACTGTGCTTATAGTACCTTTGGAACGTTCGCTATTTATGGCATCAAAACCAAATATAATACCTATAAGTGGACCAAAGAAACTGACGAAAAAGATAAACGAAGGCAAGGAACCTGATGATATGGTAAAAAGGTTAAGAAACATATAATCTCTGGAAATTTCAGGTAAGTATTCGCCAATGTTTTGACTTAATATATAGACAATAGAAAGTGAAGTAACCAATACGATAGTAAACAATATCAGAAATTTTCGACTTCCTAAATGATCAGCCAATTCTTTCCAAAAAACAACTTTTAATCCACTCATTTTAATTATCCCTCTCGAAAATATTTTATATAAATTTCTTCTAAGGAATGATCAGGTGATTTCTTTTCAACTCCCTTTACTCCTTCAATCTTCTTTATTGAATCAATAAAAGAAGGAGTTATTTTATTAGAGACTTTAACTTCTAATAAATTTTCTTTGTTATCTTTTAGTAGCTCTTGACTTATTTTGTTTATAGAACCTTGTACAACTAATCGCCCTTTAGAAACAATGCCTATTTTAGTACAAATTTTTTGGACCTGGTAGAGAAGGTGAGAAGATAGCAATACGGTTATATTTTGTTCTTTACTCATCCTTACGATAAGTTCTAAAATTTCTTCTACCCCTTTAGGGTCTATTCCGGTAGTGGGTTCATCAAGAATTGCTAATTTTGGTTCCTTAACTAAAACTGCTCCCATTCCCAAACGTTGTTTCATTCCCTTAGAATATTTGCCTACTTCTACATCTGCCATTTCTGAAAGACCTACTATTTTTAAAACTTCTTCTATCTTTTTATCTGCTTTTTTATCAGGGATACCGTTTAAGCGAGTAATATATTTTAAATTTTCTTGGGCAGTCAAATCTTCATAAAAACCAACATTTTCAGGGAGATAACTGGTTACTTTTTTTACTTTAAGAGGTTCCCTGGTAGAATTATAACCAAAGACATTTATCTCTCCTGAAGTAGGCTCAGTTAATCCTAAGGCCATCAAAATAGTCGTAGTCTTTCCTGCTCCATTAGGACCAAGAAATCCAAATATTTCTCCTTCTTCTATTTGCAGATTTATACTATCCACTACTTTGGTATGATTATAAACTTTGGTTAAATTCTTTGTTTCTAAAACAATAGTTTTCATTTATCTCCTCTTTAATTTAATGAAGATTCCTATTAAAATAGCTAAAATTATTACTATAATTCCAATACCCATCCAGCCCCATTTAGTAGAAGTTTTTACAGTAGTTCGTATTTCTACCTTTTTTTGGTCTTGGCTTCCAGCAGTTGTCAAGCTGATCATATAATCACCTGGCAAAGTTCGTTGAGGTGTTTTTACAGTTACCTCTACTTTTTCAGGTTTTTGGGTTTTTGCTACAGGAGGTAAAGAGGATATTTTTTCTGGTTTGAAAGTTACTTCCCAACCTTCTGGTTTTGTAGAAAAGAAACTTATATTATCAATTGCGGCTGAACCTTCATTCCAAAAATAGACAGTAAATGTTTTCTCTTCACCCGCGATGGTATCTATATTTAATAATCCTGTTTCAGTTCTTAAATTAAGTTTATAGGTACCAGTAACTATTGTCTTAAGATCAATAGATGCTCTATTTTCTCCAGATTCCACAATAAAAGTTATTGGGTATTCACCTTTTTCTATAAATACTGGAGGAACAACAGTAAGTGATAAATTTTCTGTTCCACCCTTATCTATTTTTATAGAAGATATTCGCTCATCTTTCCACTGAGGAGTGCAATAAGCATTCCATCCTTTAGGAAGTTGAATACCTAAATCACAGATAAGAGTATCTTCCGTTTTATTTTTTACCTCCATACTGAATTTAAATTCCTTGCCAGCTGGATTTTCTATAGTAGGATATTTTGTAGTCATTTCTATATTCCCAGGCTCTTTTTCTTCAATCTCTTCTTTTTTTTCAGTAATTCCAACTGTAATATCCAGAGTCCTTTCAATCTCCTGGTCTTTAGTGATACCTTTTAAAGTAAATTTATAATTTCCACTGGCAGTTTCTTCAGGAACTTTAATATGAAATTTTAATGTTTTGGAATTATCAGGTTCTTCGGCAAGCAATTCTACCTTACGTACTTCGAAACCTTTCCAGGCACTTGTTTTTAAATAGGCTTCCCAATCTTCAGCCTGTTTATCAGGAATAACTGAAAGGAATATTTCTTCCATTTCTTTACCAGTATTATTGATTTTTATATCTAAATCTAATGATTCACCTTTTTCAGTAATTATATTGGTATATTCACTATAAAGAATAAAATCTCTAACCGATTCACTATTTTGAGCTAAACCAATATTTCCTAGAATTACAAATGCCAAAATTATAAATCCTGAAAGAAAAATAGTTTTAGCTTTGTTATTCATATTTTACCTCCTTAAGTCTTTATTAAAATCGTTTTTTGCCTATTTTTTGTGTCCCTATTTAGAATTTTAAAAAAAAATTAAAATTTGTCAAGATTTTTATATAAATTTTTTAAGAAAGATAAAATTATTAAAAAAAGATTGATTTTTTAAAATTATATGGTATTCTATAAATAGATAAGTTTCAATATAAAGACCAAAGGTATGTATAGTGAAACATTATGAATAAAACAGTTAACCACGAAAATAAATTTAAGTATCCCATTCATTCAGTAGAAAATGCCTTTTCTCTTCTGGAGGTTTTAGCAGATAACGGGTTAGAATTAGGGATTTCCGAGCTTTGTAAAAAAATAGCTCTTCCTAAAGGAACGGTGCATCGCCTGTTGGGAACCCTAAAAAACCTTGGCTATATAGAACAAAATTCCCAGAATCGCAAATATTACCTCACAGTTAAAATCTTTAAATTAGGGACAGCAGTTACAGATAAAATCGGCTTAGTACAAATTATCCCTTATATGAAAGAACTTTCTCAACAATTTAACGAAACAGTCAACTTAGCCATTCTGGATAGAGATGAAATTACCTATCTGTATAGTGTAGGCAGTGATAATACCCTTAAATTAGATTTAAAGATTGGTTCTAATCAACCTGCTTATTGTGCTGCTGTAGGGAAAGTCTTGTTAGCTTATTTGGGCGAGCAGGACTTAGTTAGTTATCTGGAGAGGGTAAAATTAAAATCTTATACCCCTTATACTATTACCAGTAAAGAACATTTAAAGAAAGACCTAAAATTAATTAGAGATAAGGGTTATAGTTTTATTAGTGAGGAGTATATGCAGGGAGTATCTTGTGTGGCTGTCCCCTTAAAAGATCAGCAAGGAAAAGTTTGTGCTGGTTTAAGTTTTAGCGTTCCCACAGTTAGAATGGATAAAGAAAAACTGTCTTTATTAATAAATTCCCTAATTTCTACAGCTAAAAAAATTACCATACTAGGTTTTTTAAAAAGTAAATTTTGATTAGTTAGCTAGTTAGTTGGTTACCTGGTTACTTGGTTGAGGAATGGGTATATTGAAGAATTAAAATAAACTAATTAACCAACTAACTGGCTAACCGGGTAACTGGTTAACTAAATGCTGATAACTAAACTACGGGATACGAAATAAAAAATTAGGAGGAAGAAATTGAAAGTAAAAGAAATTTTAACCGAAAAAGAAGGAGGAAAATTATTTTTACTGGGCAATGAAGCTGCTGTCCGAGGTGCACTGGAAGGCGGTGTTTCGGTAGCATCTACTTATCCCGGCACCCCTTCCTCAGAGATAGGAGATGTGTTTTATAAAATTGCCCGGGAAGCAGGAGTATATTTTGAATTTTCTTCCAACGAGAAAGTGGCATTAGAAGTTTCCACTGCAGCCGCAGCCGCTGGATTACGTTCCTTTGTTTTTATGAAACATGTGGGATTAAATGTAGCGGCAGATTCTTTTATGAGCACAGTTTATACCGGGGTGCGGGGAGGAATGATTGTCTTATCTGCCGATGACCCTTCTATGTACTCATCTCAAAACGAACAGGACAACCGTATTATGGCCCGCTTAGCAGGGATTCCTCTACTCGAACCCTCTAATCCGCAAGAAGTAAAAGACCTGATGAAATTTGGCTTTGAGTTATCGGAGCAATTTAAGATTCCAATACTTATGCGTACTACTACCAGAATCTCCCATATGCGGGGAGTGGTAAATTTAGGACCAATAGTTTCCGGAAAAGAAAAAGGGGTCTTTAAGAAAGATCCGGCCCAATTTGTAGTGATGCCGGCTAATATGGTCGCAAGAAGAAAAGAATTAATTGAAAAATTAACTCGGATCAAGGAAATTGCCAATAACTCTACCCTTAATAAGATAATTGATAAAGGTGGGAACAGATTTGGGATTGTAACCAGCGGTAGTGCTTACAATTATGTAATGGATGTGGTTAGTGAGAATAATCTAAAAGTGAAAATTTTAAAACTAACTTTTTCCTATCCTTTTCCGGAAAAATTAGTCTTAGATTTTATAAACAGTGTGGATAATATATTGGTGGTAGAAGAAGTAGAACCGGTAATGGAAAATGAAGTTTTGGCCATAATAGGAAAGTATAATCTAAGAAAAAAAGTATATGGCAAGTTAGACGGGACTCTCCCTAGAATTTATGAATATAATCCGGATATTGTTTCAGCAGGGATGGCAAAAATAATAAATAAAGAATTTATCAAAAGAGGAAAGTTTCGCACTGAACTTCCTTTGCCTTTACGTCCACCGGTACTCTGTCCCGGATGTCCTCACCGTGCAACTTCCTTTGCCCTAAAGAAAGCTATAAAAAAATTAAAATTAACAGAAGAAGATATAATCTATTCCAGTGATATAGGATGTTATGCCTTAGCCATTCAAGCACCTTATAAAATGGCTGATTACTGTATATCAATGGGATCGAGTATCGGTATTGGCTGTGGATTTACCAAGGCAACTAACCAGAAAGTTATTTCTTTTATCGGAGATTCTACCTTCTTTCATGCGGGGATGCCTGGCTTAGCCAATGCCATTCATAATAAAGATAAACTTTTATTGGTGGTTTTGGACAATAGAATAACCGGAATGACCGGTGGACAGACTAATCCGGGGGTACCAATAGATGGAATGGGAAATATTGCCCTCGAGGTATCAATAGAAGATATTGCTCGAGGAACGGGAGCAGGATTTGTTGAAACTATTGACCCGGTTGATTTGAAAAAGACAGAAGAAATATTTAAGGAAGCCCTGCAATTTGAAGGTGTGGCAGTAGTTATTACCAAACACCCCTGTGCCATGATTACTGATGCGGAAAACAGAAAAAAAGGTATAAACATTAAATATACTATTAATCAGGAAGAGTGCAGTAAATGCTTAATCTGCGTGAAGAATTTTACCTGCCCGGCTATTTATATAGAAAAAGATGGTTCTGTTAATATCAACCCATTGTTATGTGATGGTTGTGGAGTTTGTGCCCAGGTATGTCCAAAAAAAGCGATAGAGGTGAAAAAATGAAAAATATATATAAGATTCAGCTTATTGGAGTAGGGGGTCAAGGCACGGTTAAGGCCTCTACTATTGTGGGAGAAGCAGCGATGAAAAAGGGTTTGAATGTGGTGATGAGTGAAGTTCATGGAATGGCTCAAAGAGGGGGAACAGTAGTAACCGAACTTAAAATTGGTGAAGCACACAGTCCTCTAATTGAAGAGGGGGCAGCGGATTTATTGATTGCCTTTGAACCGACGGAAGCTCTAAGGTCTTTAAATAAAGTAGGTAGAGATTCTTTTGTTATCGTAAATAGTTCTCCTATTGTACCCTTTACTGTTTCACTCGGTATCTCTGAATATCCTGAATTATCTTCTGTCTTTGAAGAATTGAAAGCTAAAATAAATAATTTATTAATAATTGATGCCCAGAAAATAGCTAAAGAAGCAGGAAGTATTATCTCGGAAAATATGGTTCTGCTCGGAGCAGCAGTTGCTACTCCTGAATTTCCTATAGATAAGAATTTAATTATTCAGTCTATGAAAGAAAACTTACCTCCCAAAAGTATTGAGACTAATTTAAAAGCTTTTGAAAGTGGATTTGAACTAGCAAAAAAGGGAGGGGAAAGTATTGGAATTTAATGTTAATTTAAAGAAAATAAAACCTTCAGGTATAAGAAAACTGTTTGATTTAGCTCAAGGGAAAAAAGATTTAGTCAGTTTTGGGATAGGAGAGCCCGATTTTATTACTCCCACCCATATTCGGGAGGCAGCTAAACAAGCTTTGAATGAAGGTTACACTCGCTATACCCCTAATTTAGGATTTCCAGAATTTAGAGAGGCCTTAGCTAATAAATTAAAACAGAAGAATAAAATCTCGGTTACACCCGATGAAGTAGTAGTAACTTCCGGAGGAACTGAAGCATTATTTTTTGCTTTTTACACTCTTACTAATCCTGGAGACGAGATAATCATTCCTGATCCTGGTTTTGTGACTTACGAATCCCAGGTGTATCTTGCGGGAGGGACACCGGTACATCTTCCTTTGCGGGGAGAAAACAATTTTCATCCCGATTTAGAAGAATTGAAGAATTGTATCACCCCTAAAACCAGAGCAATCCTCCTAAATTCTCCCAGTAATCCTACCGGAGCTGCTTTTAATGAAGATGAATTGTTAGCTATTGCTCAATTAGCCCGGGAAAAAGATTTATTTGTGATTAGCGATGAACTATATGAAGATATAATCTATGATGGCAGAGAACATATCAGCATTGCTTCTTTGCCGGGGATGAAAGAAAGAACTATTAGTATATTTGGCTTTTCCAAGAGTTATGCTATGACCGGATGGAGATTGGCTTATCTTGCTGCCTCTCTTAATTTAGTGAAAGAGATAGCAAAATTATTACAAAATACTTCCGTATGTGCAAATTCCATAGCTCAAAGAGCGGGCTTGGCAGCAATCCGGGGTTCACAGGATTGTGTTAAGGAAATGTTTACCTCTTATAATGAAAGAAGAAATGTTTTAGTTAAAGGGTTAAACGAAATTAAAGGATTAAGCTGTCATGCACCTGAAGGTACTTTTTATGCCTTCGTAAATATTAAAGAGACTGGAATGTCCGCTGAAGAGTTATCCATGTACCTCTTAGAAGAATGTAAAATAGTGACTGTTCCCGGCACTGCCTTCGGTGCACAAGGAGAAGGATATATTCGCCTTTCTTTTGCTACCTCTTTAGAAGATATTAAAGAAGGAATAAGGAGAATAAAGAAGGGAATAGAAAAAATATCTAGTCGTTAGGATTTAGCTAACTAACTAACTAATTTATGGAGGAAAATATGAAAGAAAATATTTTGGTAATTAATCCCGGTTCAACTTCCACTAAGATTGCTTTATTCAATTTAGAGGCCGAAGAAATTGCTAGTGAATCTATTAATCATACCGCAGAAGAAATTTCTCAATTTCATTCTATTATAGATCAGGCTCCGGAAAGAAAAAAGATAGTGTTAGAGGTATTAAAGAAGCACAATATCGATTTAAGTTCCTTTAAAGCGGTTATAGGACGAGGGGGAATATTAAAACCGTTAGAAGCCGGAACCTACACTATAAACGATAAGCTTATAGAAGATTTAAAAAATTCTCCCAGGGAACATGCCTCTAATTTAGGAGGGATTATTGCCCGTGAAATAGCTGAAGAAATTGATGTTCCTGCCTATATTGCTGACCCTGTCTCTGTTGATGAATTTACCGATATTGCCCGGATATCCGGGATAAAAGGGATAGAAAGGGAATCCCTGCTTCATACTTTAAATATCCGGGCTAATGCTTTCCGTTACGCTAAAGAGCAAGGGAAAAAACTCGAAGAACTAAATCTTATTGTAGCCCATCTAGGTGGAGGGATATCTATAGCCCCGATTAAAAAAGGAAAAATTGTGGATGTAAATAATGCCAATGATGGAGGACCTTTTTCGCCCGAACGGACCGGTTCCCTCCCTAATAAGGCTCTAATTCATCTGTGTTATTCCGGCAAATATTCAGAAAAAGAATTAATCAAGCTTATTACTCATCAGGGTGGACTCGTCTCTCATTTGGGGACCAATGATGTAAGGGAAGTAGTGAAGAAAATGGAGCAGGGAGATAATTATGCCAAGTTGGTTTTTGAAGCGATGTGTTATCAAATTGCCAAAGAAATTGGAGCAATGGCTACAGTATTAAAAGGAAAAATTGAAGCGATTGTTCTTACCGGAGGTATAGCTCATAATAAAATTTTAGTAAAAAAGATAAAGGACCGAGTGGGCTGGATAGCACCACTTGTGGTTTATCCGGGAGAAGAAGAGATGAAGGCATTGGCTCAGGCAGTTATAAGAGTGGTAAATGAAGTAGAGAAAACAAAAACATATTCCTAAGATTGATCTTTAATCTGTATATTTGTATACTAGTAAAACGTTTCCTTAATAAGGTTATAATGATTTGTCATTGCGAGTGATAGCGAAGCAATCTCAAGTCTTTACAAATAAGGGATTGCTTCGTCACTTCGCTCCTCGCAATGACAGAATGAAATGTAAAGATATTTGGAAAACGAACTACTAGTTTTAATTAGTGTAATCTGTTTTGTAATCTAAGTAATCTGTGTATAGGAGGTTCGAAAATGATAAAAAATTTTAAAGAATTATTTGAAAATTTAAAAATTAAAGGAAGAGAAAAAATTATCGTTGCCGGCGGAGAAGATATTGAAACCTTAAAAGCCCTAAAAAATTGTTACGACTATGGATTTGGAGAAGGAATTCTTGTGGGAGATGAGGTGGAAATAGAAAAATCTATTTCTATATTAGGGGAAAGCGATTTTATAAAAGAGATTATCGGAGCAAAAGATGACAAAGATAAAGCTCGAAAGGCAGTAGAAAAAGTAAAAGAAGGAGGGACGCTCCTTAAAGGGAAGATTAAAACTGCTACTCTTTTAAAAGCAGTGTTAAATAAAGAATGGGGTTTAAGGACTGATAAAATCGTCAGTGATGTTTTTATCTTTGAAGATAAAAGAGAAGGAAATTCCAAATTGGTATTAATGAGTGATGGGGGAGTAAATCTCAAACCGGATGTGAAGACTTTAGTTGCAATTATAAATAATGCTGTTGAAGTTGCCCTAAAACTGGGGATAGAAATTCCCAAAGTTGCCCTTTTAGCTGCTGTGGAAACCATAAATCCTGATATGGAAGAGACCATCAAAGCTGGGATGATTTCCAAAATGAATGAAAGAAAACAGATTACCGGCTGCATCATTGATGGGCCGTTGGCGTTAGATAATGCTATTTCAGAATTTGCTGCCCAGAAAAAGGGAATTACCTCGTTGGTGGCGGGTAACGCAGATATTTTAATTGTTCCTGATATTGCTGCCGGAAATATCTTTGGCAAAGCACTTACCTATTATGCCAATTACCAGGTAGGACATACATTAGTGGGGACAAAGGCTCCGGTAATAATACCCTCCCGAGCAGACAAAAGTGAGGTTAAATTAAATTGCATCGCCGTCTCTATCTTATGCAGTAATTAAGAAATTATTTTTCCTGATTGGGATGTTTTATATTTTTCCCATTTAATATATACACTACTTCCTCACTTATATTAGTAGCTAAGTCTGCTATTCTTTCCAGATGACGTCCCACCAAGATCAATTCTATCGCTCTTTTTATAGTTCTGGGATCCTCTATCATATAAGTTAAAAGTTCTCTGAATATTTGGTCATTTAAATCATCAACCAAATTATCTCTTTCCCCGATTCTTTTAGCGAGAAGAGAATCTTTATTTACAAGAGAATCTATCGAAGTTCTCACCATCTCTTGAGCCAATTCTGCCATTCGGGGGATATCAATTAAGGGTTTAAGTAAGGGTTGCTTTATTAATTCAAGTGTCCTTTGTGAAATATTTACCGCTTGGTCTGCTACTCTTTCTAAATGACTGATAATTTTCATAGTAGAAGTAATAAATCTTAAATCAACAGCCATAGGCTGTTTTAAGGCCAAAAGTTTTAAACATTGATTATTTATTTCTATCTCCAAAAGGTTAATCTCACTATCTCGGTCTATTACTTCCTGGGCTAAAGTTGAATTTCTTTCTACTAAAGCTTTTATTGATTTGGCAATTGCTTCTTCAGCCAAAGAAGCCATTTTTAATAAATTTTCTTTTAGAGCATTTAATTCTTGGTCAAATTGTCTTTCCATCTTTTTATCCTCCTCGTTATTTTGATTCAAAGAACCATCTCTTAATTTATTACTAATTGTGTATTTTGCATTTTGTATTTGTAACTAACGACTAATTTATTTATCCAAAGCGGCCGGTAATATAATCTTCGGTAATTTTTTGGCTGGGGTTAGTGAAAATCTTTTCGGTCTTATCAAATTCAATTAATTCTCCCAACATCAAGAAAGCTGTTAAACCTGAAACACGTGCGGCTTGCTGCATATTATGGGTGACAATAACTATAGTGTATTTTGCTTTTAACTTCTGAATTAATTCCTCGATCTTAGCCGTAGCGA
>LDZT01007420.1_pt1 | contig 41267 bp, 37 predicted proteins | sample 615521 | NCBI WGS metagenome assembly LDZT01 (sample SAMN03408292, study PRJNA278302) | terrestrial metagenome | isolation source: oil reservoir sample SB1 | place: USA: Alaska, North Slope, Schrader Bluff formation | collected 2011-09 | reverse complement strand
AAATTTGTTGACTATAAGCATGAATCCATCAATATTGAGCGAGTTATAAGAGATAAGCTTCAGGGTCAGATCTGTCATAATGCAAACCTGTTAAAGCTTATTTCGGTGTATCCAGTCGAACTGGCGTACAGCATCGCGTTGATACATGCTAACAGCCGATATTCCATAACTCCTCCTTGGGTGCTACGAAACTACCCAGCAGTGGGGAAAGTTATGTTTTTGCTGAAAAACAATCCGTGCCTAACAGGCTGCTACTACTGTAATGAGGCTTGGGATATCCATAAAGGATTAAAACGTTTTTTCGGATTTGATGAGTATCGGAGGTACGACGGAGAACCATTGCAGGAAAAAGCAGTAAAGGCCGCTGTCGACAACAAATCTCTCTTGGCTATATTCCCCACAGGGGGTGGAAAATCTCTTGCTTTTCAAATTCCAGCGCTCATGTCAGGAGAGGCTGTCAAGGGATTGACGGTTATCATTTCACCCTTGCAGTCATTGATGAAGGACCAGGTGGATAATCTAGAGGACGCAGGCATCACAGAGGCGGTAACTATCAACGGTCTGTTGGACCCTGTTGAGAGATCCATATCAATGCAACGAGTGATCGATGGCTCTGCTTCAATTCTTTACATATCGCCTGAGTCACTACGATCCAAAACCATTGAACACTTGCTTTTGGGCAGAAATGTGGTGCGATTTGTGATTGATGAAGCCCACTGTTTCTCCGCGTGGGGACAGGATTTTAGGGTGGATTACCAATATATCGGTGATTTTATAAAACAGTATCAGGCTAAGAAAAATCTCCAGGATGGGATTCCTGTCTCATGCTTTACCGCCACGGCAAAGCAGAATGTAATAGAAGACATCAGAAACTATTTCAAAGAAAAACTATCTCTTGAAATAATTGTTTTCAGATCAAGTGCCACCAGGACCAATTTGCAATACAATGTGCTATATAAAAACAGCGAAGAGGAAAAGTATCATACATTGCGAAATCTAGTTGAAGGTAACAGCTGCCCTACTATTGTCTATGTATCCAGAACAAAGAGAGCCCAAGAACTGGCAGATCATTTGACCAAGGACGGTTATCCCGCCAAGCCTTATCATGGGCAAATGGATAATAGGGAAAAATCGGAAAATCAAGATGATTTTATATCGGGCAAGATTGGCATTATGGTAGCGACCTCTGCCTTTGGAATGGGTGTAGATAAAAAGGATGTCGGTATGGTCATTCACTATGACATATCTGACTCCCTAGAGAATTATATTCAAGAGGCGGGACGGGCTGGTAGGGACGAGTCTATTTCGGCGGATTGCTATGTTCTTTTTAACGACGAAGATTTGAACAAACATTTTATCCTTTTAAATCAGACCAAACTGAGCGTACAGGAGATTCAACAGGTTTGGAAAGCGATAAAGGATTTAACCCGTGTTCGTTCAAATGTTTCCCAATCGGCTTTGGAAATTGCCAGAAGAGCTGGATGGGACGATTCCATCATGGAAATAGAAACCAGGGTTAAGACAGCTATTGCCGCGCTTGAGGAAGCTGGATATGTACGTAGGGGGCAGAATGTGCCTCGAATCTATGCGGATAGTATTTTGGTTAAAAATGCGGAAGAGGCTAGAAGTAAAATTGAAGCGTCCAGTATTTTTGAAGGTAAACAGGAAGAAAACGCAATAAGAATCATTAGGATGCTCTTATCTATGAAAAGCAGAGCGAAAACGCGTGATGATGGTGCCGAAACTAGGGTGGATTATATTGGAGATATACTTGGCTTGACCAAAGTGGAAGTGGTTAATGTTATAAACCTTTTGAGAGAGGATAATATCCTAGCGGATGCCAAGGATTTAAAGGTTTTCATCAAGCGTAAAGAAAATCAGAATAGATCAATAGCTATTCTGGAAGCTTACATGAAATCGGAAAAATTCTTACTTGAGGCATTGACAGAGGAACCTAAAATACACAATATCAAAGAGCTGACTGGAAGAGCTGAGGAGAATGGATGCATTGATATAATGCCTAAACACATTAGAACATTGATAACGCTTTGGACCATTAAGCAATGGATTAAAAGCAGGCATCACAGCAATTCTTCAAACCATATTAAAATAAAATTGCTTATCAACAGAGAGGAGCTGGCAAACAAGCTTGAAAAATTGCATGATTTGAGTCGATTTATTGTGCAGTATCTTTTTGAAAGAAGAAATAAAGACAACATTGGTAGTGGTCTGGGAGAGGAGTTGATAGAGTTCTCAGTTCTGGATTTAAAAATGGCTTATGAAGAACGATTAACCTTTTTTAATACCAAAACTTCATTTCGTGAGATTGAGGAAGCTTTGTATTATCTCTCCAGAATTGATGCACTACAGATAGAGGGTGGTTTTTTTGTGCTATATCAGGCTTTTTCCATTGAAAGATTGGAACAGGATACCAGGAAAAGATTTACGATTGATGCTTATAATAAATTAGATACGTTTTATAAAGGTAAGATTCAACAGATCCATATTGTTGGAGAATATGCAAAAAAAATGGTAGACGATTACAAAGAAGCGCTGCAATTTGTGGATGATTATTTTCAGCTTAACTATTCCATATTTTTGAGAAAGTATTTCGTAGGTTCAAGACATGAAGAAATTACCCGAAATATTACACCTTCAAAATTCAAACAGCTCTTTGGCGAGTTGTCAACAACCCAGCTAAGAATCATCAATGATCGCGCAGCAAAGACGATTGTTGTGGCAGCGGGACCGGGGAGCGGTAAGACGAGGATTTTGGTTCACAAGCTGGCTTCGTTGGTTATGATGGAGGATATCAAGCATGAACAGCTGTTGATGCTGACATTTTCCAGGGCTGCAGTGACTGAATTCAAGGCAAGATTGCGTCAGTTGATTGGCAACGCAGCTCATTATGTTGAGATCAAAACATTTCATTCATATTGCTTTGACCTGTTGGGCAGGATGGGAACATTAGAAAAATCGAATGATATCATCAAGGACGCGATTAAAAAAATCAAGGATGATGAGGTAGAAATCGGCAAATTGACTAAAACCGTTCTGGTTATTGATGAGGCACAAGATATGGACGGGAATGAGTTTGAACTGATAAAAACCCTGATGGCATACAACGAGGATATTCGTGTCATTGCTGTTGGGGATGATGATCAGAATATTTATGCTTTTAGAGGGTCTGATTCCAAATATTTGATGGAATTGATGTCTATTCCTGATGCAGTGAAATACGAGTTGGTGGATAATTATCGTAGTCAGCCAAATTTAGTAAACTTTACTAATCAATTCGCGGAACGATTAACTGATAGAATGAAGGAGGTAGCTATTAAGTCTGCTTTAAGAGGCGATGGACGGATTCGAATCTTGAAATACAAATCAGACCAAATGGTTAATGCCTTTGTATCAGATATTCTTAGCCAAAGACTCATTGGCTCTATTGGCGTATTGACTCACAACAATGATGAAGCGCTGCAGATCACAAGCCTATTGAGAAAAGAGGGAATGCCATCTAAGCTTATTCAGAGTAACGAGAGCTTCAATCTCTTCAACATCTTGGAAATAAGATATTTGGCAACCCAGTTAAACTCGGAGCCTAAAAGCCAGATAATCAGTGAAGAAATATGGCGTAAAACGAGGAGGTCATTAAGGAGTACATTTAAGAATAGTTCCAACCTTGATATTTGCCTTAATCTCATGAAAGCCTTTGAGGCGAATAGCTTCAAGTATAAGTACAAGAGTGACTTCGAGATATTTGTGAGAGAATCCAATCTAGAAGACTTTTTTGAAGGACGTTCAGAAACGATAACTGTATCTACCATTCATAAAGCTAAAGGAAGAGAATTTGATCAGGTTTTTCTGATGTTGAACGGATTCAACTATCTAACAGACGAAAGCACAAGAGCAATATATGTGGCTATGACGAGAGCCAAGAATCATCTGACTGTCAATTATAATGGAGATTTTTTGGAAGGAATTCAAGCCAAAGGTATAGACAGGGAGTACGACTACAATGATTACGGGCCATTGGAGGAGATCGCACTGCAACTGGGTTACTGGGATGTTTGGCTGAGTTACTTCATGTTTTGTCAGAAACCGATTGATTTGTTAAACAGCGGAGATAGATTGCAGGTTGATGAACAGTTTTGCTATAACAGTAGAGGCGAAAAGATTGTAAGATTTTCCCAACATATGATTCAAAGAATCAAAGAATTGAAACAAAAGGGATATTATCCTGTCCATGGGACTGTGCGACTAATTGTTTTTTGGAAAGCGGAGGACAGCGATAAGGAAATCAGGATTGTATTGCCTGAGGTTGTGTTTAAAAGGAGGGATGCTCTGATTAACAAAACAAACAACCCTGTTGATAATGAATAAATAGACAACATATTTACTTTAATTAAAAATGTAAACAATACCTTACACATTTGTTAATTAAATGCAACAATATTGTAATTGAATTGACAATTGCGAATCAAATGTGTTAATCTTTAGACAAAGACACTAAATAATAAAAAGTGTTAGGCTACGATTATAAAAAGGAGGATGTTTACATGAAAAAAGCAAAGAAAATCTTATCGTTTATGCTGGTGGTATGCTTGTTATTGAGTGTTACTGCATGCACAGAACAACCTGCACCACAACCGACAACAACTGAAGGGCCTGAGAGTAACATCACATCCATGACAGTAGGGGAATACTTGATTGAGACAACCGGTATGTATCCTATGGAAGTCAAAGTAACACTAGGAGAGAAATCTATCGATGCTGTTGAAATCGTAACCCATGAAGAAACAAAAGGGGTATCTGATGCAGCACTTGAAGAGATACCTATTAAGATTGTAGAACAACAGAGTATTGGTATTGATGCAGTCACTGGTGCTACTATGACAAGCAATGGTATTATAAATGCTGTAAAACAAGCCATAGAAGAAGCTGGTGGTGTTGTAAGTGAATTTGATATAGCTGATGTGGCTTCTGGTTCTGATTCTGATGGGGATGCACGTCCTTCAATGGGCAGTGGAAATCTACCAGAGAATTGGGACATGACTTATGATGTTGTAGTAGTTGGTGGTGGATTTGCTGGATTGGCCGCAGCTCAAAGCGCATCAACCAATGGTGCTACAACACTATTGATTGACAAAATGCCTGTGTTGGGTGGAAACTCACAAATCAATGGTGGTGTCTATGCATCCTATACCAGCGATATTGCAGATGAGTTATATACAAAATTGAACCTAGAGCCGGATACCGCGAAGAAACATATAGAGGATACCATAGCTGGCGGCGACTATATGGGGGATGTGAAACTTGTTAAGAACTTAGTATATGGCGCTCCATATATGCTTAATCTCTTCTTGGAAAATGGATTGCAAGTTAGAGAGTCTATCACCCGTCCAGGCGGACATTATGGCTATAGGACCTATACAACAATAAACGGTGTTGGCGCTGATATAGTAACAGTACAAAAGAAAATGCTGGCAGAAACATCGGCAACTGTCATGTTAAATACCAAGATGGTTCAAATCTATAGAGAAGCTGACGGGGACAGAAGAGTTGTTGGTATTAAAGTGGAAACTGAAGATGGCGTGAAAAATATAAAAGCTGACAAAAGTGTTATTTTGACAACTGGTGGATTTGCTGGAAATGTAGAAATGCGTTCTAAGCAAGTACCAGCACTTACAGCTGATATACCAACTACAAACCATGTAGGCGCGACTGGAGAAGGAATCATCATGGCTCAAGAGATTGGTGCCAATACAGTTCAAATGGCATATATTCAACTTTATCCTTTTGCCAATCCAAACAATGGTGTATTGGATGCAACAGCAGTAATTCCTTTTAGCGGACCAAGCTCAGGAATAGTGTATGTTGATGTGAACGGTAATCGTTATGTCAATGAAGGTGAAAGAAGAGACGTTTGTGCAAGAGCTGCTCAGGAAAGCGGCGGATTCCCAACATTTTCTATATTTGGCCAAGATATTTATGAAAAAGGCGGATTTATTTCCGAAACACAATTAGAGAATGGTATCAATGCTGATCGTATTTTCAAAGCTGACACATTGGAAGAATTGGCAGAGATAATCAACGCGCATCAATATCAAGACAAAACAATCAATATGACTGCAGAAGCCCTAAAGGCGACTATTGATAAGCACAACGGTTATGTGGAAGCTGGTGTTGATCCTGATTTTGGAAAGGTTATCGATACAGGCGTTATGATGAAAATTGATAGAGGACCATACTATGCTGTTCCTCAATGGCCATCAGTTCACCACACAATGGGTGGATTAGCGATTACTGAGAAAACTGAGGTTCAAGATATCTGGGGAGAAGTTATCCCAGGCTTATATGCTGCTGGAGAGGTTACAGGTGGCGTTCATGGCACCAACAGATTGGGCTCCAATGCGATACCTGATGCGGTTGCACACGGTTATATCGCCGGCCAAGTATCTGTTTTGGGAACACTTCCAGACTTTGTTCCTGCCGAGTAAAAGTTGGACAGGATAGCAGAAAAATCTTATTAATAGTTAAACAACAACAAATCAAGCCACAGAGTTCATGTCATATGAACCAGTGGCTTGACTTTTAATTGTTATCGTCTATTTTCGTACTTTATACTTCAGCATTTAGCCTGTAATCTTTTTATGTGCAGATTTTTTCAATCCTTCAATAACATAGCACTGATAAAGTTCATGACAGCTATATGTGAATTTGATCGTATGTACATCTCTCGAAGTGAGACACAGTGTAATAATCTCATTCCAATTCAGGGGTTCTAATTTTTCATTCGGTTCACGGTAGATTAAATTCTCCACAGTCAATAAATGAGCTATACAGCAGGTTGTATAGATATCAAATGCATTCTCAAAGTCATTGAAATACTTATTGAGATTTATCAGAGCATGTAATCCGGTGACACAATGTAGGACAACAATACTGGAAGATAGCTCAAACACTGGCAGAAGCAATGAGATTAGTCCTTTAATTTTTTCCTCTTCGGATCCTTCCAATACAAAGCCCAATTCCATAAACGTTTTGTTTTCATATAGCGCTTTCATCTGCTTTCCCGTGGAGGGTTGTGCTTCAAGCAGTTTTTTGATTTTCTTATGATTTACCAGCTTATTCATTTCGTTGAATATCTCAGAGATAGGTATGCGTCGGGTTAGGATATCGGCTTCACGATAAGCTGTGACATAATAAGCCAAAGCACGCGCAACCTCTTCTTCAAGCTTTTCTTCCAGCTCAGCGCCTTCAACAGCATAAGCCAGTCTAATCAGCACATGAAAAAGCCCAGATGACATGCCGAGTGGGTATTGATTCAAAACTTCCCTAACAATTCTGTCTATTCCTTCCTGTCGAATTCGTTCCTTGAGCAATATCAGACAGGATTCATATAATTCTCTTTCTCCAAGGCAAGATTCAAGTGAATCAGCTTTGTGTTCATTTTCCTTCATCTGGTTTATCTGAAACTTTTCCTTGAAATAATCCGAGTAGTCTTTTACCAAATCCAGATTCCCAGATAGTCTGTATAATGCCAGCTGACCCATTGGCAGGTGATTCACCAGGTTTCCCATATAGGGAGTATCTTGCTTGCCATATTCGATTATCAGTTCGCCAATAGTCATAATCTACTCCTTGCTACTGTATTTAGGTTGTCAAAGGCTACCTATAAACCTGTGCTCTTGTTTGCTTTTATATTTTATCACAAACAATCATGTTAAATCAATTAATGATAGTTTCGTATAATACCATTGACAAAAATATGGCATAGGAGTAATATATACATATACCCATGTGAGCTAAGTGGTGTTTTGGACGTACCGCAACCCAGGGTATCTAAGAATCTTTCCAAGCTTAGAGATCTGAATCTGGTGGAAGATGAAAGAAAAGAAAAATTTGTATTTTACAAGCTTAAAGAAGAAAACCAGTTGCTGATAGAAACATTAAGAAACATAAGCGATTCACTCGAAAATTATCCACAGTTGCTTCAAGATCGCAAAAGACTTGCTTTCAAGGAAGATATATTGAATAAATGTTGCATTAACTGTGACTAATCTAATCACAAGGAGCATATGATATGTTTGTTTTTACTTGGCTAAACAGCCAATTGTTGAAAATGGAGTGGCTTTACGAATTAGTGAGAATTTTGGTGGAAGACATTCTTGGTTTGGGCATCACTGAAAGACTTGGTGGCAGCATCCATTTCTTTGTATACGATGTCATCAAAATCTTTATTTTGCTATCAGCACTTATATTTGTTATTTCTTACATTCAAAGCTTTTTCCCACCAGAAAGGACTCGAAAGATACTGGGCAGATTCAATGGTCTTTCAGCCAATATTCTGGGTGCTTTGCTGGGAACTGTTACACCTTTTTGTTCATGCTCATCTATCCCTCTATTTATAGGGTTTACAAGTGCCGGGCTTCCAATTGGTGTCACGTTCTCGTTCTTGATTTCATCCCCGTTGGTTGACCTTGCTTCCGTCATACTGCTTGCAAGCATATTCAACTGGAGAATAGCCTTTGCTTATGTGGTTGTCGGCTTGATACTGGCCGTCATCGGCGGTACTGTCATCAGCAAGGCAAAAATGGAGAATTATGTTGAATCGTTTGTTTTCAATAACAGAATTGTAGAAATCGAGCAAGACGAACTGACAAGAAAAGAAAGGATCACCTTTGCTGTGGATCAGGTAAAAGAAATAGCCGGAAGAGTATGGCTATATATACTCATAGGCGTCGGTATCGGTGCTGCAATCCACAACTGGATACCGGAAAGTGTCATAACAGCAGTTCTTGGGCAGGATAAATGGTACTCTGTATTGCTTGCCACTCTGGTAGGGATACCGATGTACGCTGATATTTTTGGGACACTTCCCATAGCAGAAGCCTTGGTTCTAAAAGGAGTTGGAATAGGAACAGCACTATCATTCATGATGGCTGTAACGGCGCTATCATTGCCATCGATTATCATGCTTAAAAAGGTTATAAAAAATAGACTGTTATTCGTCTTTGTTGGAGTCGTTGCCATTGGAATTCTAATCATAGGATATGCATTCAATGCTTTCAGTTATTTGTTGTTGTAATTACTTGTTGATACAAAATTAGTAGGAGGAATGAATGTTGAAAAAAGAGAAACTTCAAGGTATAAGCTTTTTTGAGAAGTACTTAACCATCTGGGTGGCATTGTGTATGGTCGTGGGAATTCTGATAGGCAGATATCTTCCGGGAATACCGAATTTCTTGAGTCAATTCGAGTATGCCAACGTATCCGCACCAATTGCTATCCTGATTTGGATCATGATATATCCTATGATGATGAAGGTGGATTTCCAGAGCGTCAGAGATATCAGAAAAAACCCCAAAGGATTATATATCACTTGGATAGTCAATTGGTTGATCAAACCTTTCACCATGTTTGGGATAGCCTCATTCTTCTTTTATGTGGTTTTCAAAACGATTATTCCGGCTGATCTGGCAAAATGGTATCTGGCTGGAGCGGTTCTTCTGGGTGCGGCTCCGTGTACGGCCATGGTTTTTGTCTGGAGCCATCTAACTAAGGGTAATCCAGCCTACACAGTGGTACAGGTGGCTACCAACGACCTGATTATATTGGTGGCATTCACCCCAATTGTTGCATTTTTACTAGGGGTCGGGGGTGTGGAAGTTCCATGGGACACATTGATTCTATCTGTAGTTCTTTTTGTTGTCATACCATTGACAGCAGGAGTATTGACTCGCAAGTCCGTTATCGACAAGCATGGAATCGATTATTTCAACAATACATTCATCAAGAAATTCAACAATGTTACAATCGCAGGATTGTTGCTGACATTGGTCATCATTTTCTCATTTCAGGGTAAGGTGATACTAGAAAATCCATTGCATATACTACTGATAGCAATTCCTTTGACGATACAGACGTTCTTAATCTTTTTCATAGCATACTTATGGGCCAAGGCTTGGAAATTACCTCACGATATTGCAGCTCCCGCAGGGATGATTGGTGCATCAAACTTCTTTGAACTGGCTGTCGCAGTTGCCATCGCTTTGTTCGGAGCTACATCTCCGGTTGCACTGGCAACGATAGTAGGCGTTCTGGTTGAAGTACCGGTCATGCTGACATTAGTGAAGATAGCGAACAATACCAAGCATTGGTTTGAGCCGGATAGAAAAACGGTATAATCATTTAAGGAGGATAAACAACATGAACAGAAAACCTAAAGTAGCCTTTATATGTGTACATAACTCATGCAGGAGTCAAATGGCGGAAGCCTTAGGCAAGCACTTTGCAGGCGATGTGTTTGATAGTTATTCTGCAGGCACTGAAGATAGAGCCCAGATTAATCAGGATGCAGTCAGATTGATTAAGGAAATTTATTCGATAGATATGGAAGAGACACAGCACCCGAAGCTGCTGCCGGCTATACCGGAGGTCGATATTGTCATCAAGATGGGGTGCAATGTGATTTGTCCATTCCTGCCCAGCCAGTATGAAGAAGACTGGGGGCTGGATGATCCATCAGGCAAGAGTGATGAAGAGTTTAAAATTATTATCGACAAGATTGAGAAGAATGTTAAGGAACTTTCTAAGAAAATCACCGAAGGCAGTATTGTCTGGAGTTAGAAAACCATCAATCATTAAATAGTATCAAGCTAAATAGTCATATCAACCATTAAGTGTCAGTGTTTATGCTGACATTTATTTTATTGCTAAATCATGTATAATGTTAGGCTATATTAAGAATGAACAAGTGAAAAAAATGACTGGAAACATAATATTTTGCATATGTTAAAAGATTATCCAATCTGTTTCATAGAAACTGTTTTTTATTGACAATTTAATATATATAATTCTTTACAAACGAATGAAGTTGTATTAAAATATATAAAAAGAAAGTTGCGAATGACATATTGTTCTGTTTTTCCCCCAATTTTTTACAGTTTAATAATAGTTTGATTAACTAATGAATAGTTATCATAATTTTAAAAAAGCATTTATACATAAACGGCTATCCTCATCATTTGAGCGTTTATGAGTAAAATAAAAGATGGAGGAGTAATATGAAAAGATTTTTAGTTGTTATTTTAGTTTTAGCACTTGTATTGTCCATTTTCACCTCTTGTGCCCCTAAGGAGAAGGAAGTTACATTTCCAGATAAACCGATTCAGTTTATCGTTCCTTGGTCTCCCGGAGGAGGCAGTGATGTGGCTATGCGTATTGTTGCGCAACACGCAGAAAAATATCTTGGTCAACCAGTAACAGTTGTTAACGTTCCAGGCGTCAGCGGAACCATCGGTCTGATGGAATTGGCAGAAAAACCAGCAGATGGCTATTATATCGGCTTGATTCATGAGGGATTGGTCGTAGCACATCACGCTGGCGTTACTGATCTGAATTATGACTCTTTTATCCCCGTAGCAAACATGACTGATACACCTCAATGGTTAGCAGCTTATGCTGATGCGCCATATGATACTATCGAAGAGTTCTATGCTTATGCTAAAGCCAATCCTGGCGATATCAATTTTGGAATGACTTTGAAGGGTGTAGCACATGCTTGGGGAGCCAGCATGGCTGAGCAGTTAGGAACAGAATTCAACCTGATTCCTTATGAGGGTACAGGCGATAGAATCAAGGCTTTGGCTGGTGGATTTATTGATGTCACAGTATCAGACTATGCATCGGTAGTACAGTTTGTTGAGAATGGCGACTTGAAACTTTTAGCAGCTTGCAGTGAAGAAAGAAATCCTGCCACACCTGATTTGCCTACATTGATTGAAAGTGGTTATGATTTGGTTTTTTCAGTCAGAAGAGGTGTTGTAGCTCCTTTGGAAACACCGGATGAAATAGTAGCTATTCTTGCTAAAGCTTTAGCGGATACAGCTGCTGATCCTGAATTTATAGCTGATTTAGCTAACATGCAAATTGATACTTTCTATCTGGATCAAACTAAATACATCGATTATTTGTCAACGTTTGATACAAATACAGCTGCAATTGCTGCACAGCTTCAATAGTTAGAGATGGATGAGTATGCCGAATGTTCATACTCATCCTTTTTCCAAGGAGGAAATTATGGGAGAGATGATAATTGCTGCTTTATTTTTGCTTTTAAGCATATTTATGTTTATCAATTCGAACGGATTTGTTTCGAATTTTGATAGAGGAACTCTAGGCGCTGCTGGTTTTCCAAAACTGATAGCTGTCTTCATGTTTTTTTTATCATTGATTTATATTATAAAATACATTAGAGCTAACAAAAAGATTAATAGAACATTTGATTTTAAGAGTATTTATGAAGAGTATAAGTTTGTTATTATTACGGTGCTATTATTCCTGTTTTATGTTATTACAATGAAATTTATTGGATTTATCATTTCAACTTCAATCTATCTATTAGCTTCTCAGTGGCTATTGAGCGACAGGAAGAAAAAGAATATTCCAATTATAATCATTATGACTCTTTTTATAAGTCTCGGAGCATATTACTTTTTCACCTCATATTTGTCAGTTACTTTTCCAGCCGGAATATTCTTTGAATAGGAGGATTTTACATGTTTGAACTATTTGGCATAGGCTTCGACCAAATTCTACACCTTGATATCTTGATAACGGTCTTTATTGGTGTTTTAGGTGGCGTAATAGCAGGGGCTATTCCAGGATTTACAATAACGATGGCAGTAGTACTAGCACTTCCATTTACCTTTGGAATGGAACCAACGCAAGGTGTTGCAACGATTATGGGAGTTTCGATAGGCGGGCTATCCGGTGGTTTGATCAGTGCTGCATTATTAGGTATACCAGGAACACCATCATCAGTGGCTACAACTTTCGATGCTTTTCCAATGGTAAAAAATGGTTATCCTGGCAAGGCTTTATCCATCGGTATCTGGGCATCTTTTTTCGGTACACTTATAAGTACCGTCGCTCTCGTGACGATAGCACCACAAGTCGCTGCATTTGCTATGAAAATTGGACCCTGGGAGTATTTTTCACTGATATTCTTTTCTTTGACCATCATTGCAGGACTTACCGGTGATACAATAGAAAAAGGCTTATTGGCGGGATTGTTTGGCTTGGCAATAGCGACTGTAGGTATTGATCCGATGACTGGTGTTTCCAGATTTACATTTGGCCTATATTTCTTGAAGGCTGGAGTTCCGTTTTTAACGGTTTTGATTGGGATGTTTGCCATGTCGAGACTACTTACTGAAATCGAATCAAAAGCTCTTAGAAATGACGCAATAAGCAAAGGTGAACAACAATATGACAGCAAGTTCAAACTGGATATAATAGGGTCATTGATGATTGTATTAAAACAACCGGTGAACTTGTTTCGCTCATCGTTGATAGGAACATTCATAGGTGCTGTTCCTGGAGCAGGTGCTAGTATTTCAAATATTTTAGCCTATGACCAGGCAAAAAAAGGATCCAAGTATCCAGAAAAATTTGGCACAGGAATCGCAGATGGTATCATTGCATCAGAGTCCGGCAATAATTCAACCGCCGGTGGTGGTCTGATAACGACTTTGGCATTGGGAATCCCAGGAGATGCAGTGGGCGCAGTCATTTTGTCCGCATTGATGATTCATGGAGTAACACCTGGACCCTTGCTCATAAGAAACAATCCTGAGATAATCGGAAGCATATTTGTTTCGCTGGTCATCGCAAGCTTTTTTATGATTATCATACAGTTTTTAGGGGCAAAAGTATTTGTTAAAATTGTAAGCATTCCTAAATATGTTTTAGTGCCAGTCGTACTGGCTTTGTGCATTATAGGGTCTTATGTGCTACATAACAGAATAACAGATTTGTATATACTATTAGCTATGGGGATTATCGGTTACTTTCTTGTGAAATATAAATATCCTTTAACACCGATTATCCTTGGTGTCATATTAGGACCAATGGCAGAGGTGAATCTAAGAAGAGCTTTAATAACCGATCCAAATCCGATGCTATTTTTTACAAGACCAATATCATTATTTTTTTTAGTGATTGCCCTTCTGTCTGTAGTTCTTTCTGTTAAGCAAAACCAAAAAAAGAATTTGGCGGAAAAACAAAATAAACTGAGCTAACTTATTTGCGTATCATTATTTGAGAACCTGCTACAAATATAAATAAGATGATTCCAATGGTTCCCAATGTTGTGTTGTTGCTATTGCTTGCATAGTAAAGCATAAAAAATATGGGGATAAAAAGTAAAGCGGCTATTTTCTTAGTCATAGCATACCTCCTATATCGATTTTTAAGACAAACAATAGCAAGTAGTTAAGTATTCCCATCAGCAATGCTGTCAGTAAAACCGGCTTTATAACTCTTTTATATATCTCGGATTCATGACCTGTCAGTCCAGAGGCGGATGCAGCCATCAGAATCGTTGTAGGTCCTAAGCTAACACCGATTGAACCAGATATGGATTGGAGACCGGACATTACGTAACTATTGACTCCCAATGCCGTTGCAACGGACATCTGAAACTTACCGAAAATGACATTTGAGTTTGTATTGCTGCCTGTGATGAAGCTTCCTAGAATGCCAAATAATGGCGCAAAAAGGGGATACAAGTTTCCGGTCAACTCAGATACCTTTAAGGCTAATGTGTTGGTCATGCCTGAATCCATCATGACAAGAGCCATCGTAATCAAAAATACAAGTGTGATGGTCGTGCCGATATTCTTATCGATCGTTCTTTTAATGACGTTTTTTATTTTTTTAGTATCCCAGATGCCTGATTGTTTGTAGACGAGCATCCCGACAATAGCAGACATGATAATGATAGGTGCTGGGTGTCCAAATATTTTGATTCTTGAATAGGCTGCTTCTTGCGCTACAACATGACCTAAATCGGTTATAAAAGCAGGATATTTGAATGAAATACTATATTTTCCAAGTTTCAGAACCTGAAAAAGCAGTGATAACACAATAATTGTGGTGTAGGGTATCAGGGCTTTTCCCAGTGTTAGCTTGCCTGCATAAAGTGCTTCCGGTTTGCCAGGCTTTTCTTTAATGGTATAGATTAGAAACATAGTCAACAATCCTGAAAGAGCCGTCAATAATCCGACTAATGATACCAGATTAAAGTACAGAACCGTGAACATGACAGCTATCATCACTAAAGAAGTGGGAATGACATACGGAAGACCCCTTTTGACATATTTCCATCCACCATATATGTAGCACACCGTAAGACCCATCATAATCATAGCCAGTGCGTCAAAAATTCCCATCGCATATCCAATGCTTTGCTGGTTGAGATTGGTGACAAGGGAGATGGTGAAAAAAGAGGATCCCATTGAACCGAAACTGACAGACCACGAATGCCCCAGTAATACTGCTGAAACGGATGAAAGCTTGTCAAACCCCAAATGGATCAATATAGGGACAACTATGATGACAGGCACTCCAAATCCTGCTATACCTTGTAATACTGAGGAGAAAAGCCACGCCAGCAATAAAAACTGAGTAAAAGGATCCTTTATAAATATCAAGATATTTTTGTTGATGACATCAATCGCTTCAAATTCGTAGACCAGATGATATAAAAAGACTGCAGACCAAATAATCAGTAAAACGTATAATGCCAAAGACATTCCCTTGCTCATTGCGATAGTCAATCCAGGAATGTTCAAGCCAAAAAAGCTATAAGCGATGATTATCGAAGATAGTACAGCCAATGCGCCTGATTTCCCTGCTGTCATCTTAAAAATAAGCAAACAGGAAAGGAGAATTAATAGCGGTAAAAATGATAAAAGTGTATGCATAAGGCAAATCATCCTTTCGTAAGAATATAATAATCATATTTGATTGCATATTGTATGTTGTGACTTGTTGTTTTGTTGATAACTATAAAAAAAAACAGAAAATAAGAAGAAATCAGATAACTTATTGTCTAGTATAATATAAACCATTCGCATATTATTATCAATTGACGAAATGAAGTAATTTAGTGGTAATTTTATATAAAAACTTGCTATTTGTTCACAAAATGAAGGAATTTAATATCAAGGAAACCAAACAAAAATGCCTGTCTGAATTAACCCAAGCATTTATAACATTAGCGGTTAGATTTAGTCTAAGGACGTATTCCTTTTCTGCATTTAATTCTGGAAACTATCATATCGCAATTCACATTCTCAATACCATGCATTTTATATAATTTTTGCTCTAAAAAAACACTGAGCTCTTCTTTATTTATAAATAAAGCATGGACGTGAAGCTTTGAGCTTCCTGTCATGTGGTAAATGTCAGTAATGAATGGCAAGGTGCTGAGTTCTGATGATATACCATACAAATATTCAGGTAAAATTTTGATATCAAGGAATACAGAGACTGTCTGACCTGTTTTTTCCGGATTGATGATCACGGAGAAGCTTTCTATGACACCTTCCTCAAGCATAGCATCAATTCTTGTTTTGACAGACACTCGTGAAAGATTGACTTGTTTTCCTATTTCAATATAGGACTCCCTGCCATTTTGTGAAAGGATTTTAAGTATATCCATGTCTATTGCATCTAAGTTATTAAAAGTCATATTTTATACTCCTTTTGCATATTGTTTATTATAATTTAACATATGTAAAGCATATTATCAATAAATTATCCTAAATTTAAAGAAATTACATTTATTATGACAAAAATACTGCTATTTGTCGATTGATTAAAGAATATTATTGGGGTATATTTGTAGATAGCAAGTGATATATTTGAGGAGGTATTACAAGAATGGATTTTAATTGCAATTTTCAACCCTATTCATCCAATAGAAATACACATATTGCAAAAAATGGCATGGTTGCTACTTCACAACCCTTAGCGGCAAATGCAGGGCTTGATATGCTCAAAAAAGGCGGTAATGCTGTCGACGCAGCTATAGCGACAGCAGCCTGCTTGACAGTTGTTGAACCTACATCAAATGGCATCGGTGGGGATGCATTCGCACTGGTATGGATCAAAAATGATGAAAAACTATACGGTCTGAATGGTAGTGGATTTGCACCGAAAGGATTATCAGCAGATATTTTAAAAGAGAAGGGCTTGGAAAAGATGCCTGTATTTGGTTGGACACCTGTTACTGTACCTGGAGCTCCTGCAACATGGGCTGCGTTGTCGAATAGATTTGGCAAACTTCCTTTAAGTGTCGTTTTGGAACCGGCAATCCGATATGCCAGAGAGGGTTATCCGGTTACACCCACTCTTGGATATAATTGGGATAGGGGGTATAAAAAATATAAGACTGAATGCAACTCAGAAGAATATGCCGAATGGTACAATACTTTTACTATTGACGGCAGGCCCCCTAAAGTGGGAGAGATGGTCAAACTGCCTAACCACGCCAAAACACTGGAAGATATCGCTAACACCGATGGGGAGAGTTTTTACAGAGGAGAATTGGCTGAGAAAATTGATGCCTGTTCCAGAAAATACGGAGGATACCTTAGAAAAGAGGACTTAGCTGCCTATCAGGTGGAATGGGTAGAGCCTATCAAAGTCAATTACAAAGGATATGAAATATGTGAGATTCCTCCTAATGGACAAGGTATTGTTGCTCTGATGGCCTTGAATATACTGAAAAGCTTTGATTTTACAGCAAAAGAATCAGTTGACACTTACCATAAGCAATTTGAAGCGATTAAGCTTGCATTTGCGGATGGGAAAAAATATGTCACAGATCCGAATTACATGAAATATAAGGCAGCTGATTTGTTGAACGATGAATTTGCAGACGAGAGAAGGAAACTTATCACTGACGTAGCTCAGGATTTCAAATCGGGTATTCCGCCATCAAGTGGTACTGTATATTTATGTACAGCGGATGGGGATGGAAACATGGTATCATTCATTCAAAGCAATTACATGGGATTTGGATCTGGTATAGTAGTTGATGGTACTGGCATAGCGTTGCAGAATAGGGGTGCTGATTTCTCTTTGGATAAGGATGATTACAATTATTTGATGCCTGGGAAAAGGACTTACCACACAATCATACCGGGATTCATACTCAAGGATCAAAAAGCGGTTGGTCCTTTTGGTGTCATGGGTGGTTATATGCAGCCACAAGGACACCTACAGGTAGTGATGAATCTGATAGATTTCAATTTAAATCCACAAATGGCTTTGGACGCTCCAAGATGGCAATGGCTAGAAGGCAAGCAATTTACAGTCGAACCAAACTTTCCAACTCATTTGGTTAACGCACTTGAAGCCCTAGGCCATGATATGACGATAGCTACCTCTACAGGAACTTTTGGCAGAGGAGAGATGATCATCACTAATGGTGAGGTATTATTTGGCGGTACTGAATCAAGGACAGATGGATCAGTTGCGTGTTATTGAAATCAGGTGAGAAAAACTTTTTTTATTTATTTTACAATTTCATATGGCCAATCCTTTATACCCCCAAAGTCCATAATGTTGGTATAACCCATCTCAATAAGGACTTTTGCAGCGGCTGCACTGCGATTGCCACTTCGGCAGTAGACAAGTATAGTCTGGTCTAGGTCAGGTAGCATATCAGGGGCAAGGTCTCCTATTTGAGTCCCTGGAATCAGCATTGAGTTGGGAATATGCCCCTCGGCGTACTCTTCTGCAGTACGAACATCGACAACTATCACGTTTTCTTTTGTGTCTATTATTTCTTTTGCTTCTTGCGCTGTTATTTTGATGTATGCTGCATTTTCTACACTTTCAGCTGATGTTGACTGAAGTGTCGTTTCCTGAGTCTGAGTGGTACAACCGGTTATCAGCATAAAAGCGATTAATAGAATTATTAGAATTCTTTTCATCATTAGTCACCCCTTGTGTTTTATGTATATATTATAGCTCAATTTGAAATAATCAGCCATATGATTATGGCTTGGTTATTTTAAATTTAAAAATAATTTACAAAACACTCTTTACCCATTGCTCAGAAGACTAGAAAGTCGCAATCTTCTTGAAAGCATATGGAAGCTGGAGGAAGCGAGACAACGGAGATATTATAAGCTTAGCCAGGAAGGCCTTGAAATGTTGAAGATGCTGACCGATGAGTGGTCAAAGGTAGTCAGTATAACTGACAAACTATTTGATTATTCCTATAACTGAATTATACAAGGAGGATTAAAATGGACTTGATTGAAAGATACACCTATGCGGTTGGACAAAAAATCTGGAATAAGAATAGAAAAGATAAAACAGATGCTTCAACAATTCGGATCACCGAGTCAGGCTACCTCAAGGTATAATACAACAGAGAAGCACTTGACAGGACCCTTGGAACATTCTGCATTAACTGACATCTATTTTTATAGGATGTGACTTAACCTTCATTGATTATTCCTACAAATAGATGTATAATTGTATGTGAAAACATTAGAACTATTATGAGAGAGGGATCGTTTTATGAACATGAACAAGATGACTCAGAAATCACTGGATGCTATAGAAAAAGCTCAGAGCAAAGCCTTGGAGTACGGTCATATTGAGGTAGGGCCTGATCATCTTCTGCTCGCTATGTTGGAACAGGAAAACGGTTTGTTGGCAAGGTTTTTTGTAAAAATGGGTAAAGACGTAGAATCTTTTAAAAATGAATTAGCCAGGATTATCGAGAAAAAACCAAAAGTCTCTGGTCCTGGAATAGAGTCCGGTAAAATCTACGTTACGGCTGAACTGAATAAAATCATGCAAAAGGCAGAAAAAGAGGCGGAACACCTCAAGGACGAGTATATCTCAATAGAACACTTGTTTTTAGGTGTTCTTGTTGAATCCAGAGGAGAAATACAAAATCTGATAGCAGCCTATGGAATTGATAGAAATGGATTTCTTAAAGCTATGTCTGAAGTTCGAGGCAATCAGAGAGTTATTTCTGATAACCCTGAAGCTACATATGAAGTTTTGCTAAAATACGGTCATGATATGGTGAAAGATGCACGTGAGAACAAGTTGGACCCAGTCATTGGAAGAGATGAGGAGATTCGCCATGTTATCCGTATATTGTCAAGGAAAACCAAGAATAATCCGGTTCTCATTGGTGAGCCAGGGGTAGGAAAGACAGCAATAGCAGAAGGCCTAGCCCATCGGATTGTAAGAGGAGATGTACCTGAGGGATTGATCAACAAGAGAATTTTCTCTTTGGATATGGCCTCTCTTGTTGCAGGTGCCAAGTTTCGTGGAGAATTTGAAGAAAGACTGAAGGCTGTTTTGAAGGAAGTCAAGGAATCTGAGGGAGAAATCATTCTGTTTATTGATGAACTTCATACAATCGTCGGAGCGGGTAAAGCAGAAGGTAGCATGGATGCTGGAAACATGCTTAAACCGATGCTGGCCAGGGGAGAATTACATTGCATCGGTGCAACTACTCTTGAAGAGTACAGAAAAAATATTGAAAAAGATAAAGCCTTGGAGAGAAGGTTTCAACCTGTCATGGTGGAAGAGCCAACTGTTGAGGATACCATATCAATCCTTCGAGGACTAAAAGAACGATTCGAGGTATTCCATGGTGTTAAAATACAGGATAGCGCTCTGGTGAGTGCTGCAATCTTGAGCCATCGCTATATTACCGACCGGTTTCTACCGGATAAAGCCATCGACCTGATAGATGAAGCCTGTGCCCTTATAAAAACGGAATTAAATTCAATGCCTGGAGCGATTGATAGCATAAACCGAAAAATCATGCAATTGGAGATTGAAGAGGCGGCATTGAAAAAGGAAAAGGATTCAGGCAGTAAAATCAGACTTGATGAGCTCCAACGTGAATTGGCCGATTACAAAAGCGAGTATAGCAGTCTCAAAACCCAATGGGAAAATGAAAAGACATCTTTGAATGAAATCAAGCAAATTAGAAAAGAATTGGAGCAGACACATCAGGACATTGATAAAGCCCAAAGAAAATACGACCTTAATCTAGCGGCTGAATTGAAGTATGGTAAACTCCCTATTTTGGAAAAAAGATTGGAAGAAGCAGAAAAATCTCAAAAGTTTAAGATAGAGCTCTTAAAAGAAGAAGTGGATCAAGAAGAAATCGCTCAAATCATTTCCCGTTGGACCAGAATACCTTTAAGTAAACTTATGGAGGGTGAAAAGGAGAAACTGCTTAATCTTCCAGCTATATTACATCAAAGCGTGGTAGGACAGGATGAGGCTGTGGACTTGGTAGCTGATGCCATACTTAGAGCAAGAGCTGGTATCAAAGACCCTGGAAAACCAATAGGATCGTTTATTTTTCTTGGACCAACAGGAGTGGGGAAAACAGAACTTGCAAAAACTTTGGCGGTTAACCTCTTTGATTCTGTTGATAACATGATACGGATTGATATGTCAGAGTATATGGAAAAGCATACCGTATCCAGACTGATCGGAGCGCCACCCGGATATGTAGGGTATGAGGAAGGAGGGCAACTGACTGAAGCTGTCAGAAGGAAGCCTTATTCAGTCTTGCTATTTGATGAAATCGAGAAAGCACATGGTGATATATTCAATGTTTTGTTACAGATATTGGATGAAGGCCGTGTGACCGATAGTCAAGGCAGGACAGTTGATTTCAAAAATACAATCATTATCATGACATCGAATATTGGTTCTGAGTATTTGTTGGAAAATGATATGGAAGAAGAGATACCTGATAGTATAAAAAAAATGATAAGCGCAGAGATGAGTCGTAGATTCAGACCGGAGTTTTTGAATAGAATTGACGACATCATCTTCTTCAAACCTTTGGGAAGAGAAGATATAAAGAAAGTGGTCAGACTTATGCTCAGAGAGCTGGAGTTGCGTTTGGCTGATAAAAGAATTGAGCTGGAGATTTCGGAAGATACGGCTGGGTTTATTGCTCAAAAAGGCTATGATAGGATTTATGGTGCAAGACCATTGAAACGATATATTCAACACAACATTGAGACATTGTTGGCCAGGTCTTTAATATCAGGAGAGATTGAAGAAGACTCGGTGGTCGAGATAGGCGTTAAAGATGAACGGCTGGTAGTACATTCAAAAAAATGAAATAAGCTTTTGTTAGGAGGTATAAGAAATGAGAATTAAACTACTGATACTTAGCCTGGTCATGGCGTTATTCTTGGCATCATGCACACAAGCATCGGATAACACAGCTGAAACTTCAACCACGGAAGCCGAAGAGGAGGTTTTATTGACCCAAGGTGTGTATATTGGACGAATTGACCCAAACTTCATTGAAGTTGAAACAATAAATGGTACCATAGTCTTTAAGTTGCATATGGATGAAGAAGCTGGATATATCGATGATCTGATGAGTTATACAGCGGTTGACATTGAGTATGTTATCAATTCAGAGAATCAGAATCAGATAAAAAAAATTGTCAAAGCGGATGAACTGGAAGCACCACTGGGATCTGAAGAAATAGAAGTCTCAGGTATTATCACTAGATTTATGGATAATCAAGTTATCTTTGTTGAATCAGATGGAACACAAGATGTCTTTTGGATACCTGTTAAACTCTTTACTTCAACTGATAAAGCATTGGAAGTAGGAGATCAGGTGACATTGAAATATTATACAGACTCCTATGGTAGAAATATGATTCTTTTTTTTCAAAACTCTGACCAGAGCGAGATTAATCAGCAATATCGGACTGAAACCGGTAGATACAATGGCATCAGCAATGAAGGAAGCCTTGAAATCAAGATCACAGGTGTACCGGATGCTATGGCAATCAGACAATATATTGTTGATGATGATGTAATACAAGCCGTTAATGATTTGGATCTGAAGATAGATGATGTTGTCAGAATTCATTATTATATAAATGAGTCGGGTGACAATATGCTTGTTGATATTGAGAAGATGTAGATAGTCAGAACAAAAAAGATGGGGTGAAAAAATGGTTTACAATATTTTGATTGGAGGAGCAGCAGGACAGGGAATGGATACCCTAGCTTCTGTCTTCTCTCAGGTGCTTCATAGAAGAGGGTATCAGATATTCACACTTCAGGACTATATGTCAAGAGTCAGGGGAGGACACAATTTTTTTCAGATTCGTTTTTCCAATGAGAAAGTCAAGAGTCACAGTGAAGAACTGGACGGCATCATTGCATTAAATCAAGAGACTTTAGATCTGCATATTGGCAGATTGAAACCTGACGGATTTGTGTTTGCAGACCAGGAAGTAAAATCGGCGGATAATCGTCTTATAACAATTCATGCAAAAGAAACTGCCAAGGAAGTAGGGAATATAAAGACTATGTCCAGCGTGACTTTAGGAGCTCTGACCAAACTGTTCGGTATGGACGTATCTTTTATGAAGGAGATTTTTTCAGAAAAGTTTGTCGATGAGGTTACAGAACAAAATATGGCTTCATTTAGACATGGACAAAAAATGGTTGAAAGTCGATATCAAATTGGGAAAGGCAGTTCTAAAAAAACAATGCTAATTCAAACTAATGAGGCAATTGCATTGGGTGCTTTGGCTGCAGGGCTTAAATTCTACAGTGCCTACCCAATGACACCTTCGACATCTATCATGAGTTACCTAACCAGAAGAGCCAAACAAGCTAAAATAATCGTTGAACAGGCAGAGGATGAGCTTGCTGCCATTAACATGGCAATCGGCGCTTCTTATGCAGGTGTCCGCTCTATGACAGGAACTTCCGGTGGTGGTTTTTCGCTTATGACTGAAGCACTTGGACTTGCAGGGATTGCAGAGATACCACTGGTTATAGCTGTTATCCAGAGACCCGGACCAGCTACTGGCCTTCCAACAAGAACGGAGCAAGGTGATTTGAAATTTGCAATCAATGCCTCTCAAGGTGAATTTGGAAGAATGGTTATCGCAGTTCGAAATCCGGAAGATGCGTTTTATCAGACAACCAGAGCATTCAATATAGCTGATAAATATCAATTACCGGTCATACTACTTGGCGATCAGTACATCTCTGACGCGTTACAGACCATAGAGCCATTTGATTTGGATAAAATCACCATTGAGAGACATCTTGCGGACCCGAAGCAATATGAAGAAGGTAAGATCTACAACCGCTATGAATTGACAGAAAATGGCGTATCACCAAGGTTAATACCTGGAATTGTACCTGGTACTGCTGTCAATATTGATAGCGATGAACACGATATCATAGGCAACATCACAGAAGATGCAGCAGTCAGGATAGATATGGTGGAAAAGAGAGCCAGAAAATTCGAATTGCTCAAAAAAGAACTTCTCGAACCTGAGTTGCTTGGTGAAGAGAACATGGATGTTCTTTTAGTAGGATGGGGCGGTACATATAGCCAACTATCAGAAGCGGTTGATCAGCTGAATAAATCTGGTGAAAAAAAATACGGGGCACTTGTATTCGGTGATATTTGGCCGTTACCGGATAAGAGATTACTGGAAAAAGCTAAAACAGCCAAAACAATTATCAATGTTGAACAAAACTATTACGGACAGCTTGCTGACTTGATAAGACAAGAAACAGGAATAACAATGACCGCATCAGTTCTAAAATTTGATGGCAGACCATTGTCAGCATCTGGAATCGTAGAAAAAGTGAAGGAGGTATAATCCATGTCTAACATTCATGAGTTTAAGACTTTTGAAACAGCGTGGTGCCCAGGTTGTGGTGATTTTTCCATTTTGGAATCACTCAAAGGGGCTTTGACAGAGCTGGACTTGAATCCACATGAGGTGTTGATCGTAGGGGGAATCGGACAGGCTGCCAAAACACCGCAATATCTTAATGTGAACGGATTTGCAGGACTTCACGGAAGAGCGCTGCCACCCGCGGCGGCTGCAAAAATAGTCAATCACAATCTTACAGTTATCATCAATACAGGAGATGGGGATTCTTATGGTGAAGGGGGTAATCATTTTATCCACAATATCAGAAGAAATGTCGATATGACGCATTTTGTCCATAATAACCAAATATATGGATTGACCAAAGGACAATCCTCACCAACCTCTGATGTAGGACATGTGACGGACTTTACACCGGATGGGGTCATCAATCAAGCATTGAATCCAATTCTTACAGCTATCGCTCTTGGAGCGGGATTTGTTGCAAGAGCTTTCAGTGGAGACAAGGAACATTTAAAAGAAATGATGAAGGAAGCTATTAATTATAATGGCTATGCTCTTGTGGACATTTTGCAGCCTTGCGTCAGCTTCAATAAGGTAAACACGTTTGCCTGGTATAAAAAAAGAGTTTATAAGCTGACAGGAGATGAATCATACAATCCAAATGATAAAATTGGTGCAATGACCAAAGCGTTGGAGTGGGGAGATAAAATACCGCTGGGTATCATTTACAGGGAAGACAAAAAGAGCTATACAAATCACTTCGATTTTCTAAAAGAGAGCACTTTATTAGAAATACCTTACGATGCAAAACTCATTCAATCATTAATTGAAGAATTTATATAGTAGCACAAAATTAATCTAAGCAGAGAAGATATATCAATTTAAGTTTACATTAATTTTGACGCGACAATAATTTTAAATTGTTGAAACTGAAAAATGCTCCGAGAACGCTGCATCCGTCGATAAGAAATTACAAAAGCCTTAGGAAGAGATGAATCAGAAAAAATAGATAGATGACTAGATGTCTATCAAAGCTTTGAGTTTTCAATTGATGGGTACAAATCATATTTAGATAAAACATTAATAATAGAATTATAAACTGGCACGGAAAAGATTAGTGTCAGTTTTTTATTTTGTGATGTTTATAGGAAAAATCTTCATACTTTTGACACATATAAGATTTAGTATGAATTATAAATATTAAATGATTTAGAAATCATATTATCTTTGGAGGAACTATGAAAAAATTGACTATCAGAAATATAACTCAAATATTATTTATTGTAATTGTTTTGGCGATTACCTATTCAAAAAACGCAACAGAATTAGGACTGATACCAATACCGTTCATTGGCGGTGCATCATTGCATGCTATCTGCCCTTTTGGAGGTGTTGAAACTTTTTATACCTTTATCACAGGACAGGGATTTATCAGCAAAATCCATGACTCAACCATGGTGATGTTTGTTTTAGTTCTGGCTGGTGGGGTACTATTTGGCAGTGCTTTCTGTGGATTTATTTGCCCATTGGGTACAGTTCAGGAGTGGATCGGTAAACTTGGCAGAAGACTTTTCCCCAAGCATTACAATCAGATAGTACCGGAAAAATTGGATAAAAAACTAAGACATCTTAGATATATCGTTCTTGCAGCAGTCATTTATTTTAGCAGTATGACATTTAAATTGGTCTTTGCCGATTATGATCCATACTTCGCGCTTTTTAATTTTTATACGGGTGAAGTTGCTTTTACAGCTATAGTGGTGTTGGCAGTGGTCCTGATCAGTTCTCTTATAATTGAAAGACCTTGGTGCAAATACCTGTGTCCATTTGGTATTATTATGGGATTGTTCAATAAAATCAGGATTTTTAAGATTGCAAGGAACACTAACACATGTATTAGCTGTAAAAAATGTGACAAGGCATGCCCCATGAATCTAGTTCTTTCAGACAAGAAAACCATAACAAGCACATCTTGTATCAGTTGTATGGCCTGCACATCAGATAATGCCTGTCCAGTGGATGATACGATGATAATGAGGTTGGGAGGAATCGGCAAATGAAAATTGATAGCAAGATTATAGCTATAGCATTGGTCATATTGATTTTTGGTGGTATTGTCACTGCTGATGTATTAGGATTTTGGATAACAGAGAGTTTAAAGATACCGGCCAAATACACTTCAGGTGAGTTTGAGGGAACATATAATCCCGATGACATCCGTGGATCATATAGCTTTGCTGACATAGAAAAATATTTTGATGTAAGTGTGGAAACCTTGGCTGATGCCTTTGGAATAGACAAAGCAACGGCAGACATCAATAGCTTTCAACTCAAATCACTGGAGGAAATATACGTGGATTTGGGTGATGATCAGGAAATAGGAACCGGATCGGTCAGATACTTTGTAGCTTTGTATACCGGTCTGCCTTACACAGATGAAAGTGATAATATCCCCCTTCGTGCACTTGAGATATTGTTTGAAGAAGGGAAAATTGACAGTGAACAAAGGGATAAACTGATGGTGATTGCTATTGACACGAGCCTCTATTCATTGCCTGGAACTGAGAATGACGCCAGTACAGACACGCCTGTTGAAATAGTTGAGCATGAGACTGAACAAATCATCAATGGAAACACAATAATTAATGACTTATTTAGTTATGGTATTACAGAGTCTCAACTGACAGAAGTATTGGGAGAAGTGCCTACTTCTAAAAACATGAAAATTAGAGATTATTGCACAGAAAAAGGCCTTTCATTCTCTGAAGTCAAGACTAAATTGACAGAATTACTGTTTGAACCGAGCTCTCCTTGATAGGTGGGACGCAAGCGTATTTAAATCCCAAAGCATTTCCGGATGATTCTGTGGATTATATATTCAAATCGTCTACAAGAGATAATGTTACCAGATAGAGCATCAACTGCAAAATACAGGAGACACTATTCCGTTCGTTATCTACAAGGCTTAAGTATCTCAAGCTCTATAAAGATGAAGTCAAGTAAATATTCATTTTGACAGTATAAGTCAACATACATATAATGGTAATGAGATGAAATTATTCATATGATTAGAATATATAAGGGGGATACAACTTGAAGGGAAAAATGTTAAAAACAATGGCTATGCTAAAAGAGAAAGGTGTAGAATATGCTGATGTGAGAATCAATGATATTGTCACCGAAAGCATATCTACAGAGAATATGAAAACACAAATGATGTACACAGGACGAACCAAAGGTTATGGGATTCGGGTATTTTTGGATGGCAGCATGGGTTTTGCTGCGTCCCAGGACTTCGATGATATGGATGCTATAGCAAATGAAGCACTGAGAATTGCAAAAGCCAGCAAAATAGCCCAAATAGCACCAGTTAAACTGGCAAAAAAAGATACAGTGGTTGATAATTACCTTACACATGTAGAGATTGATCCCTTCACAGTTTCAAAAAAAGACAAGCTTGACCTTTTGTTTGCAGCTGAAAAGGCTATGAGAGAGGCTGTACCCGAACTATTTAAAACAGTGGGCAATATGGATTTTAGAAAGGAAGAGAAATGGTTTATGGATTCTGATGGTTCTGACATACGGCAGGTTTTGTATGAATCCGGATCAGGTATCGAGGCCATCGCTGTTGGAAATGGAGATATACAACAGAGAACATTTCCGAATTCTTTTAGGGGTAATTTTGCTACAGCGGGTTATGAATTTGTCAAAAATATGGGGTTGGTTGAGAATGCGCCAAGAGTAGCTAGAGAAGCTGCGGCATTGATTTCAGCGGATGAATGTCCCTCTGGTTTTTATGATTTGGTGATTGACGGTGATCAGATGACACTTCAAATCCATGAAAGCATTGGACATCCCATCGAGCTAGACAGGGTGCTCGGTTACGAAGCTGGATATGCTGGGACTAGCTTTTTAAATCCCGAAATGACAGGCTTTCAATACGGTTCAGAGCATATCAATATTGTAGCTGATGCAACAGTACCCAAAGGGCTGGGAACTTTTGGGTATGACGACGAGGGTGTCAAGGCACAACGTGTTCCTATCATAACAAAAGGAATCTTCCAAAACTTTATCAGCTCAAGAGATACGGCATCGATTTTAGATCAAGCATCAAACGGGACATCAAGAGCAGATAGCTGGGGAAGAATACCAATTGTCAGAATGACAAATATCAATTTGTTGCCTGGAACATTTGAGCTGGATGAGTTGATAGCTGGCGTGGAAGATGGCTTGTATCTATCTGCCAACAAAAGTTGGAGCATCGACGACAAACGATTGAATTTTCAGTTTGGTTGTGAAATCGCCTATGAAATAAAAAACGGTAAATTAACAGGTAAAATATATAAGAATCCTATTTACAGTGGTATTACTCCAAAGTTTTGGAATGCCTGTGACGGTGTAGCAAGCGAAAAGTACTGGAAAATGTTTGGCACACCTAATTGTGGCAAGGGAGAACCGGGACAGACTGCTCATGTTGGACATGGTTCGTCGCCTTCGCGATTTAGAAAGATAAAGGTGGGTGTGACAGATGTTAAGTAAAGAGCAAATATATGAAATAATAGATTGTGTGGTATCAGAGTGCCAACCATATGAGGCAAAAGCATTAGTTCTTTCAAACGGTGTTGGATTGAGCAGATTTGCCAATTCTGAGATCCATCAGAATGTATTTGAGAATAAGACAGAGATTATCATCAACATTCTGGACAAAAATAAATCAATCGAATCAGCAACAACTGATTATAGCAAAGATGGATTGAAGCAGTTGGTAGCTGAAATGAAAGAGAATCTGATATTTTTACCTAATGCAGATGAGCCACCGCCTTTGGCAACAGGGGAAGTAGAAATTACGGCTGATAGTTTTTCTGATGAGCTTGAAAGGTTATATACTGTTGAAAACAGATGTAAGCTAATCAAAGATTGTATTGACACATTATCTGATGATTATATGGCATATGGCGCTCTGACCTACTCAGAGGAACAAATCGCAGTAGGAAATTCAACCGGATTAAGACGATTTGCCAGATACAATAGTGTTGATTTTTCAGCCTTAGTATCATCTAACAGTGGTGGGACTGGATACGCTCAGATGTTGTCAAATACTCCCGCAAACATGGATGTACCCGCAGCTTTTATGAAAGCGAAGGATAAGGCCGAGATGAATCAAAACCCTATTGATATCAAACCGGGAGTCTATACGGTGATTTTGGAACCTATGGCTGTCGGCGCACTATTATCCGATATGGCTTTTATGGGATTCACAGGTAAGAGTGTGCTCAATCAGGCTAGTTTTTTAACCGGTAAGTTAGGAGAGAAGGTATTTGATGAAAGAATTACGATTATCGATGATGTCACCAATAAAAATACAATACCGTTACCCTTCGATTTTGAGGGCGAAACCAGACAAGTGGTGTCAATTATTGAAAAAGGTGTCGCCAAGGGCTTGGTCTATGATGGTACCAGCGCTGCCGAAGCTGGCGTCAAAACGACTGGACATTCGGTCAATATGCCTGAGTATGGGGGCGTGCCAATGAATATGGTAATGGGAAATGGCGAAAAGACACTTGATCAGATTATCAGCGAGACTGAATCAGGACTACTGGTTACCAAATTCCATTATATGAACGGTCTTAATCCCAGACAGGCGCAACTGACTGCATTAACAAGAGATGGTCTGTTCAAAATCGAGAATGGGAAAATCGTTGCCGCAGTCAATAATATGCGCTTTACAGAAAGCATGTTGAACGCGTTCAACCAGGTAGTGGATGTATCCAAAGAAAGACAATCAACAGGATTCTATTTTGGTAGTTGCTATGTACCGGGTATGAAAATCAATAATTTCCATTTCACCGGCAAAACCAAATAACAATCTCAAGAGATAGTAACATAAAGGAGATGATGATTGTCATCTTTTTGAAATGCTGACACTAGAAGGAGCTCAGGCTGGACTTTCGTGGTTGACTGTATTGAAAAGAAGAGAAGGCTACAGAGAAGTCTTTGATTATTTTGACTGGACCATTAATATGAATTATACAGATGAAGCGCTTCTTGAAAAATTGAAAGATGAACGAATTATCAGAAACAGGCTTAAGGTTTTTTCAGTCAGAAGCAATGCGATTATTTTCAATGAAATAGTTAATGAGCTTGGCAGTTTTGACAATTATCTGTGGGCATTTGTAGATCATAAACCAATTATGAATCAATGGAAAACAATAAGAGAAGTGCCAGTTACCACAGAAGTGAGTGATACACTAAGCAGAGACCTAAAGAAAAGGGGATTCAAGTTTGTCGGATCAACCATTTGTTATGCTTATATGCAAGCGGTTGGGCTGGTAAATGATCATATATCAACTTGCTTTTGCAGGAAGAGGCAATCAACAGGGTTCTTGGGTTCAGGTGGCGTTTCAAACGCCATCTGAACCTTAGAAACCGTTATCCAGGGACTCTACAGTGCTTATCTCCCACTTAAAGAAGTGGGAGTCTTAGCACTGTTAGTCATCGGATAAAAAAGGAACTAAACGTTCCTGGTATGGATCTTGTTTATGGATTCAATTTACCAATCAATGTCGTTACAGCTTGGCCCGAAATAAGTATACGGTTATCAAGGACTGACAGTCTAATGAAACCGCCTCTTTTAGACAACTGATGTGCGTTTAGGTCGCTTTTGTCTAATTTTTTTTGCCAATACGGGCCTAGGCAACAGTGTGCTGATCCAGTGACAGGATCTTCATTTACACCAACAGAAGGATAAAAACAACGGGAGACAAAATCAACATCTGAATGGTTAGATTTACAGGTTACAATGATTCCCCTTGATTGGACAGATTTCAGCAAATTGAAATCGGGATTTAAGCTTTTAAGCAGTTCTTCATTTTCAACTTCAATCATATAATCAAGCCTGTTTCTACCAACATATTTGAACTCGACATTCAAACTATTCATCAGTTCTACTGGTGGCTCACAAGGATGTTCAATCTCCAATGGAAAATTCATCTGAATCCAATCGCCAATTTTTTCAGCAGTCATTAGACCACTTTTAGTATTAAATCTAATTTCGTGATTCACAAAAAGATACTGGCTCAACAAGATATGAGCACTTGCCAATGTAGCATGACCGCATAAGTCCACTTCGGTTTCAGGAGTGAACCATCTCAGAGAGAATTCACCATCGTTTTCAAGTAAAAAAGCTGTCTCTGATAAATTCATTTCAGACGCAACACTTTGCATCCATTCATCAGATTTTGCTGATTCCAGAATGCACACCGCTGCGGGATTTCCCTTGTAAGGCTTGTCTGTAAATGCATCAACTATATATATATTCATGATATTAACCTGCCTTTCTATGATATTATACTCTAAAAATTCAAGTTATTAAAACAATATTTGCTTTTTTATGAATGAAGAAGATCGTTATAACGATTGATCGCTGATTCAACGTCTATCATCGAGAATACACGTTCAAACCGCACCGTCTCTTTTCCTTGAACGAATATAATGATAGTTGGGTATACAAAAATCATATGTCGACCAACCAACTTCTTAGTGATGCCCATATCAACGAATGCAAATTTGACATCAGAAAGCCTTTGGCTCATGGTTTCGAATTCCGGATAGATAGCCAAACAGACACTGCAACCCATATCACTCATGAGCACAACAACTATTTCATTGACATGAATTAAGTGTTCCAGATCTTTTGAATCGTCAATTATGACCATTGCTTATAACACTTCCTTTGAGAAACCATTATATCACAAAAAAACTACATACAACAGATAAGATAAATCATCCTTCTCCTTTTTCACAAAAAAGTATAAGGAATTAACAGGACAGGGGCCATGGATGTCATAGTGGAGGCAACACCTGGATTGATGCTCTAAACAGCTATAAGTGATAATGAGATGCCTAGAAACGAACCAAAGAACGACCCGACAGTCAAAGACACCAATGCGTCTTTTCGCTTGAGTGACCGGGAAAACTTAGGCCACTGGCCTCGAATAGTGAAGATAACCAAGAATCCTTGAAAACCATTGACCTCGCTTTGATTAAGTTAACAAAATCTATTATAGCACGAAAAGATACTGTCCGAAATAACAAATATCGACTTTGACTATTGTTTATTTGTACTATTATAATATATACTAGAGTTAAACTGACAGCCTTGATTAAAAGGATCAATAATAATCAATTTATGCGGAGGTGCATATGGAATACAGGGAAATGGAAAAACTGGGAATTAAGCCATCATTATTGGGATTTGGTTGCATGCGATTTCCAACTAGGGAAGATAAAAGCATAGATGAAGAAAAATCACAGGCATTATTGGATAAGGCTATCGATAGTGGGGTGACTTATATCGATACAGCATATCCTTATCACGAAAAGACCAGTGAAAAATTTGTGGGGAGTGCCTTGTCAAAGTACAATCGTACTACTTATTTTCTAGCTACCAAGCTGCCTGTCTGGTTGGTCGAAGAACCCTCTGATGTCCGAAAATACTTTGAGGAGCAATGCGAAAATCTTAACACTGATTACATAGATTTTTATCTCTTGCATGCATTGAACAAAGAAAGATGGAACGCAGTCAAAAAACACAAGATGATAGAAGAAGTTGAAAAACTTCGAGATGAGGGGAGAATACGTTTCATTGGGTTTTCATTTCACGATGAATATCCGGTTTTCGAGGAAATCTTGAATTTTCGAAAGTGGGACTTTTGCCAGATTCAGTTGAATTACGTAGACACAAAAATTCAACAAGGGATGAAAGGCTATGAATTGGCCAACAAACTGGGCATACCTATTGTCATAATGGAGCCTGTAAAGGGAGGCGCTTTGGCAAAGCTACCTGAACAGATGGAAAATATATTCCATGCACTAGACAAAGAAAGATCAGTTGCGTCATGGGCATTTCGATATATCGCTTCACTGCCTAATGTCAAGGTTGTATTATCAGGTATGTCAGACATGGATCAGGTGGAAGATAATGTTAAGACTTTCAATGACTTTGTACCATTGAGCCACTCAGAAATTGAAGCGGTAGAAAAAGTAACACAAATATACAGGAACCGACAGATGAATGATTGTACAGGATGTAATTACTGCATGCCATGTCCTTATGGTGTCAACATTCCAGGAAACTTCGGCATATGGAACCAGGGATCGATCTATGAGGACCCGGAAAGTGCGAAAGGAAAGTATCACAGATTGGAGGAAAGCAAAAGGGCTATTGCCTGCCAAGAATGTGGTGCGTGTGAGAGTCAGTGTCCTCAGTATATTCCAATAATCAATGACTTGAAACGTGTGGTTGCGCAGTTTGAATAAATTAATATTAAAACATATTCTATCGCGCTATAGATAGCCGATATGTCAGAATTAAAAATGATAAAGTGAAAGGGCTCGCTGGATTCCGTCAAATATGTCGCTTAAAGATGGGAGAATAGTGTGATACTTATTACAAAAGAAAAATCAACCTGATAAATATAGTATAAATAAGATTTCAATCTTTAAAGGAGGGATAATTTGTTTTATAAAAACATGGCTGATGTTTACCACCATATCTTTCCAGCCAAAGATAAAACAAACTTTTTAGCATCACAATTCAAGCCTGAAGGTTATCTGCTAGACGTAGGATGTTCTGATGGCCGGGTGGCCTATGAAATGACCCGGAAAGGCTTTTCGCTTGAAGCAATCGACCTTAGCGAGGATATGGTAAGGATAGCCAATGATATCAGTGATATGGGAACCTTGTTCCATGTCAGACTAATGGATATGAAGCAAGCAATTGATTATTTTGAACCTGGTATTTTTGATGGGATTTATTGCATTGGCAACACATTGGTTCACTTATCCAGTAAAGATGAGATATTGAAAGTATTGAAAGGATTCAGAGACCTGCTGAGGAAAGATGGCAGGCTAGTAATACAGATTATTAACTATGATTATATATATCGTAACAACATACAAAATCTACCATTGATTGAAAATGAAGTCGTTCGATTTGAACGCTTTTATACGCTTAACGATAACAGTGTTACATTTAAAACTAGATTGGGAGTCAAAGCTTCAGAGAGTGAGTATGAAGATGAAACGACGCTGCTTGCTTTGAGAAAAGATGAGTTGGAAAGTCTCTTAGTACAATCAGGATTTTCTGGATTTTCCTGTTATTCTAATTACAAAGGAGAAGCTTTTACTGATGATGGCTTGCAGTTGATAGTTGTTGCGCAGTAGAATTTTCATGATTTAATTAAAGGAGAAAAAATAAAATGATGCCAATTATGTTTGTAGGACACGGATCACCGATGAACGCAATTGAAGACAATGAATTTACCAAAGGTTGGAAAGAAATGGCGAAACTAATCCCTAAACCAAAGGCCATACTTTCTATATCAGCTCACTGGTACATTGACGGCACAAGAATTGTGGATACATTGAATCCAAAGACCATACATGATTTTTACGGGTTTCCGAAGGAGCTTTTTGCGGTTGATTATGCTGCTAAGGGTCATCCTGAGCTAGCGAATGAAACCATGAGATTGATTGGCGACATATGCACAGTTGACAATTCATGGGGGATTGACCACGGGACATGGTCTGTATTGGTAAATATGTATCCGAAAAAAGATATACCTGTATTCGAATTGAGCATAGACAGAAATTTTTCTTCTGAACAGTGTTATTCTATTGGTGAGAAAATAAAAGTATTGAGAGAATGTGGTGTTCTGATTTTTGGAAGTGGTAATGTGGTTCATAATCTTGGGATTATAGATTGGTCTGAAGAAAACGGTTATGATTGGGCATGCCAATTTGATAGTGCCATCAGAGATGCGATAATTGAAAGAAGACACAACACAATTTTAGATTATCAAAATATGCCTCATTCGAAGCTTGCCGTACCGATAACAGATCATTTTTATCCGTTGTTATATGTTTTAGGGGCATCTTCAGATGAGGATAAAGTAGAAACATTCAACGAAAAATGTCTAATGGGATCGATATCAATGACAAGCTATATTTTGTCGAACTGAATCATATCATAATTTAACATGTCTAAGGAATAATTTGTTTGGCGGATCTATTGTCCAATAGTGCATAGAACTGCCTTATTTTGCTATTAAAAAGAATTGACAATAATCATATGAAAATGATAACATATAACTGGAAGAGGGCAAAATTTTTTCACCATAAGGAAAACGTTTGCAAATGCGTAAAAATTTTATAGGGGGTTTACAAAATGGAGAAAGTGTCGATGCCTAAAATTGGAATGATGAGCGATGATATCAATCTAGCAGAGTGGCTGGTAGCGGAAGGTGATCAAGTAGAAGTCGGGCAGGAGCTTTGTGAGATAGAAAGTCAAAAAATAACAAACCGAATTGAAGCCAAATCTGCAGGTACAGTATTGAAAATAATTGTCAACGAGGGTGAAAAGGTTCCTATTGGTACTGTTTTAGCAATTATTGGTGAACCTGGTGATGATATTTCATGATTGGCATAATAGCAAATCCATCTTCTGGGAAAGATATAAGACGATTGGTGGCTCAAGGAACTGTTTTTGATAATATGGAAAAAGTTAATATAGTTCAGCGAATCTTGTCAGTGATCTATGCCTCGGGGTTGCGAGATATCCATATGATGCCAGATGCTTTTCATATTTCAGAGAGAGCATCCTTGAATCTTAAAAGAAGTCTAAAAATTGATGTTTATGTTAAGCTGCTAGATATAAAGTTCTCCGATGATCAGAATGATTCAACCCAGGCAGCAGAGTTACTATGCAAAATGGGTGCTTCGTGTATCATTACTTTGGGAGGAGACGGTACAAACAGGGCTGTAGCCAAAGCCTGTGGCGATGTGCCATTAATTACCATATCCACAGGAACCAATAATGTATTTCCACTGATGTTGGAAGGAACTATGGCAGGGATGGCTGCTGTTGTAGCTGAGCGTGACAGAGAAAGGCAATATCTAGTCATTAATAGACGAAAAAGGATCAACATATATAAAAATAGTAAATTTATTGATATTGCTTTAATTGATGTAGCTATTACCAAAGACATGTTTATTGGTGCTCGTGCCCTGTACCATCCAGAAGCGTTGCATGAATTGGCGGTTACAGTAGCAAAACCAGATTGTCTTGGCATGTCAGCTATTGCAGGTAGCGTATATCCGGTGGGAGAAAATGACCCTCACGGGTTGTATTTGGAGATGGGAGAAGGAGGTGAGTTGGAGACTTGGGTACCCATGGCTCCTGGAATGATGCAACTGATTCGGTTTAAACACTATAGAAAAATCAAAATAAATGAACGTATAGTGGTAAAAGCCGATGAAGGGATGGTAGCATTGGATGGAGAAAGAGAGGTTCCATTTACCAAAAATGACAACATAGAGATTGAACTGAGTCCATTCGGACCGAATGTTGTAAATATACACAAGAGTTTGACAGCTGCATCTAGAGGTGGCTTTTTTATAGAAAAAGATGGACAAGGTCTCACAAAAGCAGAGAGTTATAGTTTTTATATGAATAATAACAAGGAGGAATGAACGAATGAAAGTATCTAATGACGATTTGATTAAATTGTACGGCAATATGTGGTTGATACGTATGTTTGAACAAAGAGCTGCAGATCTTTTTGCTAAAGGTGTTTTACCTGGGTTTATTCATCTTGGGGTTGGACAGGAAGCTTTTATGGCAGGTACCCACTACAGCATAAAGCCTGGGGACAGTATAGGTACCAGTCATAGAGAGCATGGCTTGCTACTGTTGCTGGGAATAACACCTGGTGCACTCATGGCAGAGCTTTACGGTAAAGCGACAGGCTCAAACAAAGGCAAGGGCGGATCAATGCATGCGTGTCTTCCTGAAAAAGGTGCCCTTGGATGTAATGGAATACTGGGATCAGCCCAAACCATTATAAATGGTTATGGTTTTGCTCATAAAGTTAGAAAAACCGGGAATATCGCCGTCACCATATTCGGGGATGGTGCTGCTAATCGTGGGGATGTTCACGAGGGAATGAATCTGGCTAGTGTCATGAACCTACCTGTTGTCTTTATCATAGTTGACAATGGTTATGGAATATCAATGTCCAGTAAAAACTCATCTGTGGTGACTGATTTGTCAGCACGTGCTGCAGGGTATGGTATGCCTGGAGTCACAGCAGACGGCAATGATGTGTTGGCTGTTATAGAGGCTACATCTGAGGCGTTCAAAAGAGCTCGCGAGGGGGGAGGTCCATCTGTAGTCGAATTTAAAACCTACAGACACAGAGGACATTTTGAAGGAGACCCCACACCCTATAGATCAAAAGAAGAACTTGAAATGTGGATGAAAAAGGATCCTATTTTACGATTGGAAAAGATATTATTGGATCGTAATGTGATCAATGAGAAACAAATGAAAGATATTAAAGCTGAACAACTGGCTATTGTCGATGACGCGCAAAAATTTGCGGAAGTAAGCCCATATCCTGAAGGTCCGGAAGGATATGGAGACGTGTTTTATAAATACGAAGGGAGGGACTGATCATGAGAGAAATCACAGTAGCCCAAGCCATCAATGAGGCATTGGCAGAAGAGATGGCCTTAAACCCGGAAGTTTATATTTTTGGAGAAGATGTTGGTGATTTCGGTGGTTGCTTCGGCGTGACCGCTGGACTCAAGAAAAAATTTCCAGATAGAGTTATGGATACACCTATATCAGAAACTGGTATTATGGGATTGGCAGCAGGTGGTGCTTACATGGGATTGAAAATGGTTCCGGAGATTATGTTTTCTGATTTTGTTGGCGTTGCTATGGATTATCTATTCAACCAAGTTAGCAAATCTCGTTATATGGGCGGCATGCAACCGAAAGGTGATGTATGCGGGTTGGTGCTTCGAGCACCAAATGGTGCTGGATTGACTGCAGCTGCACAGCATTCTCAATGCACTGAAGCTCTTTTAATGAATATACCAGGACTAAAAATAGCGATACCCAGCACACCATATGATTATAAAGGAATGCTCAAGTATGCGATTCGAGGAAACGATCCCGTTGTATTTTTTGAACATAAGATGCTATATGGCGTAAAAGGTTCTGTTCCCGATGAAGATTATGTGGTTCCTTTTTCTTCTGCTGATATTAAACTAGAGGGAAGTGATGTTACTGTAATTGCAACCCAAGTGATGGTTCACAAAGCATTGGCAGCGGCAAAAAAATTAGCTGAAGAAGGAATTAGTGTTGAAGTTGTGGATCCACGATCATTGAAGCCTTTGGACACTGAAACAATCGTTTCATCCGTTAAAAAAACAGGTAGAGTTGTTCTAGTTAATGAAGCACCTGTGTTCGGTAATGCTTTGGCTGAAGTAGGACTGCAAATTGCGGAACACGCTTTGCATGATCTGAAAGCTGCTCCGCTACGGGTATGCGGACCGAACAGACCAATTCCTTTTACACCTGCCCTTGAAAAACAATGGATAGTCAGCGAAGAAGACATAATCAATGGTATTAAGAAGGTTTTGGGATAATTGATAATTTAAACTGGTCAGGGCTCTCTTAGAGATATTGAAAGGGAGTCCTGCAGTTTTTAAGATTAAGTAGAAAGGAAATTAGCAATGAATGTTCAAAACGAAAAATATAAAGAAATTAAATTGCGAGGAATCCGCAAAACTATAGCAGAGCATATGGTTCGTAGTGCAAGGGAAAATGCTGTTATTATGGAATCACGAACAGCTGATGTTACTGAATTAATCAGATTTCGCGAACAGAAAAAGAAGGATAATCTGATAAAAGAAGTTTTAACGCCTTCTATTAATGATTTGGTGTTGAAAGCAACAGCTTTATCTTTGAAAGAACACCCCAACATGAATGCCACCTTTGAAAATGAAACAATTAGGATTTATGAGGATATTAATATTAACATGGCGGTAGCGTTACCAAACGGCTTGATTACACCTGTGATACGTAATGTCGATCAATTGTCAATCTGGGATATCTGCAAAATGACAAAAGAAGCTACAGAAAAAGTTAAGACTGGTGCGTTTACTTTTGATGACATTACTGGTGGAACTTTTACAGTGACCAATGTCGGAATGTTAAGAGTTGAGGTAGCAACAGCCATAATCAATTATCCTCAAGTAGGTATACTGACTATAGGAACAATAGTACCACGACTTGAAAGAATAAATGGAGAGATAGCGGATCGTTTAAAAATGTTTTTAAGCATCACTGTAGATCATCGTATCGTAGATGGTTACCCAGCAGCGATGTTTCTCAATACTATTTGTGACATTTTAGAGAAACCAGCTATTTTATGGAAGTGAGAGGAAAGGATTATGCTAAAGAGATATATTGTTGAATTAGGAATGGGAGCCGACCTGCACGGCGGGGACATTACAAAAGCAGCTATAAAGGCAGTTAAGGATGCAACGTCCAGAAGCTGCTTGTGTGGAATAGAAGATGTTTTGGGATTAAGCCCCTTGGAGATGCATGTGCACATCAAAATAGGATGCTCAGAACCGAACAAACTGGACAAGGATTCAGTCATGAAAGCAATACCGGTTGGAACGAGTGAGATCGAAGTTGTAAAAGGTGGCCTAGGTGTACGTGGCCTTGAAGTTCCTGATTTTGGAGTTGGAGATACTATTGAGGTTGTCGTTGCTGCTTTGACAGTTTCTGTGGACTTATGAAGAATCTGAGCATTGTACTAAAAGCTTTGATTGTTAAAGATAAAAATATTCTGATTATAAGAAGGAGTTTGGATGAAAAAATAGCACCAGGTGTCTGGGAACTTGTTGGAGGGAGACTAAAATTTGATGAGTCACTTGAAGAAGGGTTAATCAGGGAAGTTAAAGAAGAGGTTTCTATCAATTGCTCGATTCTCAGGTTGCTGTATGCTACAGACCACATCTCACGTGTTATGGGGAAAGTGGTAATTCTGGTTTACCTGTGCACTCCATTAGATAAGGAAGTGATACTATCGAGAGAGCATATGGATTACAAATGGGTAAAATTGGAAAAATTTAGAGAATTGATTTTTTCGCAAATCATAAACGATTTGGATAAATATGGCATATTAGATATAGAAGAATTAAAATAAGAGTGTCCGACTTCTTACAGTTGTGATTTAATTTTTTGTTGCCTAAAACAAGCAACAACATCTTTATATTATTGGTATGAGGACGGGACAGAACCGATGCATAAACTTAGAGAGCTCAATATAATAACAGATGATGAAACAAATCCAAAATGCGTAATAGAAACCATTAGCACTGATGTGGCGATTTTTAGAGATGTGAGCGCTAAGTTTGCCCAAACGGAAGGTGAGGGAGACAAGAACCTGGTATGTTGGAGAAATACCCGTATCCGTTTTTCATCAGAAGATATGAAAACAGTGGGTTTGGTTTTTATATAGGATATGAAGGTGGTATGTGAAGTGTTTCATGTAGTATTGGCTGTCTGATACTAACTATACAAGTTTTAATTGGTAAAATAAATACAATATTGAGTATTTGTTGTTGACATAAAAATCTGATAATAGTAAAATGATAACGTTATTAACATTGTGCCCATGTAGCTCAGGCGGTAGAGCGTTTCCATGGTAAGGAAGAGGTCACCAGTTCGAGTCTGGTCATGGGCTCCAATAAATGACATTAGGATTAAATATATTTTGAAGGAGGAACGAACATGGCAAAAGCTAAGTTTGAAAGGAACAAGCCCCACGTAAACATAGGAACGATAGGACACGTAGACCACGGTAAGAC
>LDZT01007412.1_pt1 | contig 41278 bp, 42 predicted proteins | sample 615521 | NCBI WGS metagenome assembly LDZT01 (sample SAMN03408292, study PRJNA278302) | terrestrial metagenome | isolation source: oil reservoir sample SB1 | place: USA: Alaska, North Slope, Schrader Bluff formation | collected 2011-09 | reverse complement strand
ACCGAGGGAGTATGCTCAAGTTGCTCTCTTGGATGCAATGTGATTTATCAGCATGAAGGTCAACTGATTTACAAGGTGACGCCAAACAGACTGAAAGATGACGGTGTATTATGCAAGATGGGTAAGTTTGAGTTTGATTATATCAATAAATCAAATAGAATCACCAGACCATCCGTAAAAATTAAAAGCGTCAACACAGACATAAGCTTTGAGGATGTAAAAATTGAATTTGTGTTGAAGCTTAAGTCGATTAAATATTTGCATGGTAAAGATAGCATCGGATTTCTTGTTTCTCAGAGTCTGACCAATGAAGAGCTGGCACTGGTTAGAGAATTGAGCACACAGCTTGAGACCAATATGATTGGTTCAGTCAATGTTACAGGCAGTGATGCCCAATCCACTGTTAAATATGAGGAATTAAATAACGCGGAATTGATACTTGCAGTTGGCAATGTCTATGAGAGCTTCGCTCCAATGGGCGTCAAAATTAAAAACCTGAAAAGACCGTTAATTTCAGTATCAACCAATGGAACCAGATTGGATCATTTCTCCAATGCATCTTATCAGGCACAAAATTTGGAGACATTGTTTACAGATGTTCTTGGATACTTGACAGGAAAAAACAAAAACGTATTGGGGAATAATCAAGCTGAGCAAATAGCCAATGCTTATAAGAAGGCGAATAAACCGATTATTGTGATTGATGAGCTTACGGTATCACCGACTATTCAGAAACTGCTGAAAGAAATGGCTGTCACAACCAGAAAGATTAATAAACCGCATAGAGGATTGCTAACTCTAAAAAAAGAAGCTAATGCTCAGGGCGCTATAGATCTGGGATTTATAAAATCAGGTAATGAAATATTATCTAAGGCAAAGGGTGGAAGCATTAAAGCTTTGGTGGTCATTGGTGAGGAAGAGGTGGATATATCTGAAATAGATGTGGAATATCTGGTAGCAATGAGTATGTTTCCAAATGATCTGACAGAAAAGGCCAATCTGGTATTGCCACTTGTAAGCCTGGCTGAAAGCTCAGGAACCCTGACTAGGACTGATGGTACAGTACAAAAGACAAATATGGCAATCAAACCTAAAACGGGCAAATCCAATTATGACATGTTTAATGAGTTTATCAACTATCTGGTGCCACAAGCATAAATAAGTATTGAGCGGGTGTGAAGACCCCCGCTCTCATTTATTCTAAAGCTTATTGAAATCCATATCAGAACCCTGTTGATAAATGAAATTACCTAAAAATGCGTCATTTTCATCGGGATAATCTGATCTGAAATGGGCACCCCGGCTTTCCTTTCTAAGCAATGAAGATTCTATCATGATAGCTGCCAAGTTCAACATATTGTAGGCCTCAACCCAATCTTTAAGTTTGTAGGGTTGGGATTTTCCCAATAGAGACTTCAATTCTGAAATTGTGGTTTGAGCCTCCAATAGCGTTTTTTTGCTTTTGACAATACCTGCTTTCTCCCACATGACATCTCTAAGTTGGCGCTTGATTGGTTTAATGTCGTCTTGGCCAATTTGAGGTAAGAAAGCCGCTCCTGGAGTAATATCCTCTTGTTTTTTGCTTTGGGCATATAAAGCTGCATTTCTGCCCGCAATAGGACCGAAAACAGCTGTTTCCGTCAAGGCATAGCCTGCTAGGCGATTTGCGCCGTGCAGTCCACCGGTTACTTCTCCACAGGCAAAAAAGCCACCTAAATCTGTCGAACAGTCTGATTGAATTCGTATTCCTCCCATTGAAAAATGTGCTTTTGGCACGACTTTCAGTGGTGCACCAGGATACTTTTCTTGGATTTTGAGCAATTCGGGAGATTCTTTCAAAAGGTAAGGGACAGAGCAATTATCGAGATTTAAGAAAACTTCCTTTTGCTTGAATATCTCTCTGGCTAAAACATCTCTGTTTTCTAACTCTTTATTGGGAAAATCATCCATAAATCTTTCGTTTTTCTCGTTAAGGAATACAGCCCCTTCACTGAAAAGATTTGGAAAGATATCATGAATAGCTGGGGACACAACACGATAGGGATAGAATTGGACAAACTCCATGTCGGATAAAGGAAGGCCTTTTCTCAATGCCATAGCGATGCCATCTCCCGTTTCATCGTTTGTTGTGCTGGTCTCTTTGTATATATAAGCATATCCACCGGTTGCCAATATGATAGATTTGGCTGAGAAATATTGGAGCTCATTGTTGTTTTCCACAATCAAGCCACAGACAGAATTGCCTTTTGTCATTATTTCCACAGCTGTAAATCCATCAAAAATAGATATACAGGTATGTTTCTCTATGTATTCTCTAATTTTAGAGGTCAGAAAAACGCCCTTCTTGGGATTGTGATAGGAAATATTACTATATAACATCTCATCAAGTGATTTGCTGTTAAAATATAGACTAGGTAAATATAATAATAGATTTTCAACTGAATCAGATCCCTTATTGATTAAAACTTTCATAAGTTCCCTGTCATTAATAAATCTACCGGCTTCCAATGCCTTTTTGAGATAAACGCTTTGCATAGACAGATCAGTTGGCGCAAATCTATGGATGGATTTTGAAACCACAGAAGACCCTGATTTTCCAGTCTTTTTCTTTGATATGACAGCGACCTTTGCACCGTTTCTACTGGATTCAATAGCAGCATGCATTCCCGATAAACCGCCACCAACGACAACCACGTCGTATTGACCTGTTTGATTGATTAGCATTTGAACACCTCCGATTCTTTTGGTACTAAGAAACTTATGATAATCATATTAACAAAATTATGGAAGAAAGTAAATTCTCATAAAAGGGCAAAGCTATAGAAATATTAATTCTATTATGGTAAAATAAACAAAAAAGGAGGTGCAACATGTCAAAAATAGTCGTATATTCAAGCAATACTTGCCCTCATTGTGTTTCAGCCAAAGATTATTTGAAATCAAAGGGCATTGAATACATCGAAAAAAATGTATCAACTGATATGGAAGCTAGAAAAGAATTAATGGGCATGGGTTATATGGGCGTCCCCATAATTCTGGTAGATGATAAAGTCATAGAAGGTTTCAATAAAGCGAAATTAGATGAATTGATTAAGGAGTAAATATGGATTTTGATTTGAAAATAGGACTTAAGCATAGTGTTGAGAAAGTTGTAGCATATAAAGATACAGCTGCTTCTTTTGGTAGTGGATTGGTTGAGGTTTTAGCCACACCTGTTATGATAGGTGTCATGGAAGGTACTTGTGCAGCTTGTGTTCAGCCATATTTACCGGAAGGATACAGCACAGTAGGAACACATGTCAATGTTTCACACCGTGCGTCTGTTGCCATAGATGGCACTTATTTTACAGCGTGTGAACTAATAGCCATTGACAGAAAAAAACTGACTTTTAGCGTTAAGACATTCACAGATGAAAAAACAATCGGAGAGGGTACTCACGATAGATTTATCATTAATATTTCTGAATTTATCAAGCAATGACGAATAAGGATATGAACCAGATTTTGGCGGAAGAGATTTTTGTTACCGGCTATGCGAAACTACCTACAAATATCACTGCCAGCAAGATGTATGAAGTGATTGCAGTTGGACTTCTGATTAAATCTGAAACAGGAGAGATACTGGAAGCGGAATGCACTTTGTCCACACAATTGGCAAACAAGTTTGTGTCGCGTATGCTGGTTGGAAATAATATCAATCAGATGGATGAAATAGAAAATGTGATTGACATTTCTTATTTCGGATCTGCAAAAAAAGCTGTCAAAACAGCTGTTCAAAACTGCAAAAAGAAATTTGACTCGATTTTTTTCTCAAAAGAAGAAAGTTGAGAAAACCTAGTTAGAGATACATAAGTGGCAATTTTTCTTGACAGATTCAAGATATTGTTTTATCATGGCTTCAGTTAATTAATATGCCCTATTGTTCGTAGTAGTGAGGTATCCCCTTGTTTTGAAGCGAATGATGCACGGTCAGCGACATCAATAGAAGTCGTTTTTCGTGCATTTTTTATTTAATTAATAAACATTTTGGAGGTACAAATCCATGTTGGATGGAAGAATCAGATGCAAGACACTGAACCAAAAAATAATGACAGCTGAAAAAGCTGCGGAACTGATAAAGGACGGCATGACAGTTGGTGCCAGTGGATTTACACCGGCAGGTTATCCGAAAGCAGTCCCGTTAGCCTTGGCCCAAAGAGCTGGAGACGGAGAAGATATTAAGATAACCTTGATTACCGGAGCATCTGTTGGAGACGAATTGGATGGCGCTTTGACCAGGTCGGGAGTGATTGCAAGAAGGTACCCCTATCAAACAAATGCATCCATGAGGGATGCGATCAATAACGGATCCATAAAGTATTCGGACATGCATTTGAGTCATGTGCCACAGTGGATTAAATACGGGTTTTTTGGCAAAATCGATGTAGTAATCGTTGAAGCCATCGGTATAACGGAAAACGGTGGAATCATACCCTCAACCTCTATTGGCAATTCCAATGTGCTGGTTGAAATGGCAGATATGGTAATCGTTGAACTAAACACATCCCAACCGGTAACACTGGAAGGAATTCATGATATCTACAGTTTGGATAATCCACCGAATAGAAAAGCAATTCCGATTTTTAAGCCTGATGACAGAATAGGAACCACCTATATTCCCTGTAATCCGGAAAAGATCAAAGCGATTGTCTACACCGATATCATTGATAAAACAAGAGACGTTACTCTGATAGATGATGATTCAAGAAAAATTTCCAATCACATCATCAAATTCCTGTACGATGAAAAGACAGCGGGCAGAATTCCCGAAAAGCTTCTGCCGTTGCAGTCTGGTGTGGGGAGTGTTGCAAACGCAATACTTGGTGGGTTATGTGAATGCGATTTTAAAAATCTTACAATATATTCAGAGGTTTTACAGGATTCAGTACTTGATTTGATAGATGCTGGTAAAGTTGATTTCGCTTCAGCGACATCACTGACTATTTCACCCTCAAGACTAGATGATTTTTATAGAAATTTTGGTAAGTATAGAGACAAAATAATTCTAAGACCTCAAGAAATCAGCAACAACCCGGAAGTGATAAGAAGGCTTGGTGTGATCGCCATGAATACTGCAATAGAATTCGATATTTATGGGAATGTCAACTCCACCAACATTGGTGGTACAAGAATGATGAACGGTATCGGAGGCTCAGGTGATTTTACACGCAATGGGTATATCTCCATATTCACAACCGTTTCTACAGCAAAAGATGGCAAAATTTCCAGTATAGTGCCATTCGTCAGGCATGTGGATCATACTGAGCATGATGTTCAGGTTGTGGTCACAGAACAAGGCTTGGCTGATTTAAGAGGACTCAATCCATCCGAGAGAGCAGACCTGATTATTGAGAACTGTGTCCATCCGGATTTTAAAAATCAATTGAGGGAATATGTTGAAAGGGCAATTAGAACATCAAAATTTGTTCATACACCCCATGATTTTGAGACGGTTTTTCTGGAGTTTTCCGATGACTAACAGTGCTAAGACTCCCACTTTTATAAGTGGGAGATACGCACTGTATTGTCCCTGGATAACGGTCTCTAAGGTTCAGGTGGTGTTTCAAACACCATCTGAACCCAAGAACCCTGTTGATAAGCAACCTGCAAGATTTAAAATAAATAAATCATTTTTGCATTAAATCTTGTATTTTAAAGGCTTTTAATATAAATTTAATATGATAAATGTACGTTTGGAGGTATAATTAATGTTTGAAAAAGAGAAATTTGAGCAAATAAAAGAAGCTAGAAAAAACTGGGAAGAAAAGGATCTGAACAAATCGCTTTCCAGATCACCAGAGAGAAAAGAAGAGTTTAAAACTGGATCAGGAGATATAATAGAAAGATTGTATACACCTGAAGATATTGATGATTTGGACTATATGGAAGAAATTGGTTTACCGGGTCAATACCCTTATACACGTGGCTATCAACCTACCATGTATAGAGGTAGATTATGGACCATGAGAATGTATGCCGGCTTTTCAACTGCAGAGGAATCAAATAAACGTTACAAATTTTTGGTAGATCAGGGATCTACAGGACTATCCGTCGCTTTTGACCTTCCTACCCAGATTGGTTATGACTCGGATCACCCATTGGCTGAGGGTGAAGTGGGCAAGGTGGGTGTTGCTATAGATTCATTAGCAGACATGGAGATTCTTTTTGATGGCATAAATTTGGAGAAAGTCAGCACATCCATGACCATTAACTCTCCCGCATCTGTTCTGTTGGCGATGTATATTGCTGTTGCCGACAAGCAAGGTGTATCTCCTGAAAAGTTGAGAGGGACTATTCAAAACGATATTTTAAAAGAATACATTGCACGGGGAACATACATCTATCCTACAGAAGAATCAATGAGACTGATAACAGACATATTTGCCTACTGTTCTGAGAACGTCCCTCAATGGAATACCATCAGTATTTCCGGATACCATATCAGGGAAGCAGGTTCTACAGCCGCCCAGGAAGTAGGATTTACTTTGGCGGATGGTATAGCGTATGTTGAAGCGGCAATCAAAGCCGGGCTTGATGTGGATTCTTTTGCACCGAGACTTTCGTTTTTCTTTAATGCCCACAATGATTTATTGGAAGAAGTTGCAAAATATAGGGCAGCCAGGAGACTTTGGGCGAAAATAATGAAAGAAAGATTTGGGGCCAAGAAACCGCAATCCATGATGCTTAAATTTCACACACAGACTGGTGGATCTACATTGACAGCACAGCAACCAGATAACAATATTGTCCGAGTTGCAATTCAAACGCTGGCAGCTGTTTTGGGAGGAACCCAGTCTCTACATACAAACTCTAAAGATGAGGCTTTAGCCTTACCGACTGAAGACTCAGTAAGAATTGCATTGAGAACACAGCAGATAGTAGCCTATGAAAGCGGAGTCACCAATACGGTGGATCCTCTGGCAGGTTCATATTATGTGGAAGCCAAGACCAAAGAAATTGAAGACAAGGCTATGGAATATATCACCAAAATAGATGAATTGGGTGGAGCACCAAGGGCTATAGATGCCGGTTATATCCAAAAGGAAATCACAGATGCGGCGTATAAATATCAAATGGATGTTGAAAAAGGCGATGTTGTAGTGGTTGGCATGAATAAGTTTAAGGTCGATGAAAAAGCACCACAAGGGTTATTGAAGGTTGATCCTATGGTTGGAGAGATGCAGAAGAAAAAACTGGTTGAATTAAAAGCAAAAAGAGATAATCCAGCAGTTACAGAAAAACTGACAGCTCTCAAAAAGGCATGTGAAGGCACTGAAAATCTTATGCCATATATAGTTGAAGCTGTCAGAGAATATGCCACTTTAGGTGAGATATGCGATGTTATGAGAGAAGTTTTTGGCGAATATGAACAAAGCGTAATGCTTTAAAAATAAGCTGAGATTGAGTCATTAGGAGGAAAAAATGGACAAACCAATTAGAGTTTTGGTAGCAAAACCTGGTCTTGACGGACATGACAGAGGGGCCAAAATGATAGCTAGAGCCTTAAGAGATGCAGGTATGGAAGTGATTTATACAGGCCTTAGACAAACACCTGAACAAATAGTAGCGGCAGCAATTCAGGAGGATGTCGATATTATCGGCATGAGCATTTTATCCGGTGCGCACAATCACTTGTTTCCCAAGGTCATAGGATTGTTGAAAGATCAGGATGCAGAGGATATAATGGTGATAGCGGGCGGCGTCATACCTGAAGACGATATACCTGCTCTGAAGGAAGCGGGAGTGGCTGCTATATTCACACCAGGTGCATTGACAACTGAGATTGTTCAATTCATCAGAGACAATATTAAACGATAAACACATTAAGGGATGATTTGATGGAATTGATTAATAAGATGCTAAAAGGAGATAAGAGGGCCTGTGCGCGTCTTATCTCCATTGTTGAGAATGACGAAAAAGAATCAGAAAAACTGATTAAGAAAATATATAAATACACAGGAAAGGCTCATATCATAGGGATAACAGGACCTCCCGGTGCCGGCAAGAGCACTTTGACAGACAAATATGCAAAGCTTTTAAGAAAAAGTGATTACATAGTGGGTGTTATAGCCGTTGATCCAACTAGCCCATATACCGGTGGCGCAATTCTGGGAGATAGAATCAGAATGAACGATCTGGCGCTTGATCCCGGTGTGTTCATCAGAAGCATGGGAACTCGAGGTTATCTGGGCGGATTGGCAAAGGCTACCAGAAATGCTGTTAAAATACTGGATGCTTATGGGTGTGACTATATCATCATAGAAACGGTAGGTGTCGGACAATCTGAGGTTGATATTGTAAAGGCAGCTGATACAGTTGTATTGGTGATGGTACCAGGTCTAGGAGATGATATTCAATCCATTAAGGCAGGTATTATGGAAATTGGTGATTTGTTTGTTGTGAATAAAAGCGATCTTTTTGGCGCACAAAGAACAGCGACAGAAATCAATATGATGCTGGATATGAGTCAAAATACAGACAGAAGACCTCCTGTGGTGATGGTCACTGCAAATCAGAATAAGAATATTGACCAGATGGCGCAGGAAATACAAAGGCATTATGAGTATCTGGTTGAAAATGGTCTTTTAGAGGAAAGAAGAAAAAAGAACATCAAGAGAGAGCTTCTTGAGTTGGTTGAAGAAGAACTCAAAAAATTGGTCATAAGAGAGACAGAAAGCAACGGCGAACTGGATCGTATGACAGATATTCTCTTTAATAAGGAGACAGATCCGTTTACACTAAGGGATAGATTGCTGTCAACAATAAAATGAATAGAAGGAGACTTATATGGTTACGAAAATAGATCACATAGGTGTTGCGGTAAAAAATCTTGAGGAATCACTGAAATATTATCAGGAAACCCTCGGATTGGAATTGCATGGTGTTGAAATTGTGGAAGAACAAAAGGTAAAGGTTGCTTTTTTGCCTATAGGTGATACGGAGATTGAACTGCTCGAATCAACGGATGCGGAGGGACCTATCGCCAAGTATATTGATATGAAAGGCGAGGGTGTCCAACACATCGCATATCGAGTCGATGATATAGAGAAAGCAATCGCTGACATGCTGTCAAGAGGTGTTAAGATGATTGATGAAAAATCAAGATACGGAGCAGGCGGAGCGAAGATAGCTTTTTGCCATCCTAAAAGCACCAATGGTGTTTTGGTTGAGCTCTGCCAGAGAGATTAAGCAAGTAGTAAATATTCAATCCAGAGGAGGAAAAAATGAACAAGCTGGTAATTTTATGGACAGACAGAGACAAGGTTTCTGCAGAAAACATGATTTTTATGTACGGACTTAATTCCAAGTTGAAAGGCTGGTGGGATGAAGTAACCTTGATTATTTGGGGAGCGTCGACTGAATTGACAGCAAATGATGAAACAATTCAAAAATCAGTCAAAAAGATGATTGACAATGGTGTTCATATCAAAGCGTGCAAAGCATGTGCCGAAAATTTGAATGCAGTCGAAAAACTTGAGTCTATAGGTGTTGAAGTGTTTTACATAGGGCAAACTCTTACAGAATATTTGAAGGATAAAGATGTAACAGTTCTTACCTTTTGAAATAAGGTAGGCCAATAATCTTTTTTATAGTTGAATATTGATAAGGATTGTTTCATAATAAAATGGTCGAGGTTATTAATAACCTCGACCATTCACTATTCTGGTTTTTATTGTTTTCTATGCGTTCAAGCTCTTTAATAATTCATCAAGATTTAATCCATGAACAGCAGCTGCTTGTTCTAATGTTTCCATTTGAGATGATGGACAGCCAATGCAACCCATACCATATTGAAACAATATCTCTGCAGATTCCGGCTTTTCTCTGAGAACTTGTCCTATATACATATCTTTACTAATAGTCATAAGTTACCTCCTTTATTGTATTCTATGATATTATAATACAGAGGTTATTAGAAGTCAAAATATTTAGAAAAATGGATTGTATAATAAATGAATTTACCCATAGAACGGTCTGTGATTGAAAGGCGATACTGGACATGATAGAATACTTAAGGGCACTTACAATATCTATTGATGGATGGAGGAATAATTTATGAATATCGGTTATATCCAACAATTTTTTTTATTGATGGTCGTTGGAGGATTAGGAGCGTTCATTGGTCACAGGTTAAGAATTCCCGCTGGGATTTTTATAGGAGCGATAATATCTGTGGGTGTATTTCAAGTATTTTTTGGAACAATAATGGCCAAGCCCAGCTGGATGAAATTGATAATGCAAATAGCAGTAGGATTGGTTTTAGGCACTAGATTTACTGCAGAGGTTCTTATTGATTTCAAGAAAATGGTGAAACCGGTTTTAATTTCTTGTGTATCATTGATTTTTTTCGCTATAATGATTGGATATTTTTTAAGCTATATCACCGGATGGGATCTACTGACAAGTATTCTTTCTACCGCCCCCGGAGGACAAACGGAAATGGCAATATTATCTGATAGTGTAGGTGCGGACACTGAAAAAATAATCATATTACAGCTTGTTCGTAGTCAATTGGTGTTGGTGGTTATGATGCCCCTTGTCAAAAGATTCCAATCATATCGGGGAAAAGAGGTAAAAAAAAGTGTCCTATAGATTAATCATTATTTTTTCAGCTATATTTGGAGGATTGACTTTGAATTTTTTAAACATTCCCGCAGGCGCTATGGTGGGATCTATTTTAGGTGCGGCTATTTCACAGATGATCACCAAGACGGACTTGAAGATATCCTTGTATTTGAAACGTATCATACGTGTGGTTATGGGGTGCTATATCGGGCTTGGAATTACGCTTGCAGGTGTCAAGCAGCTAGGAGACATAGGCTTGGCTGTTATTATAGTCACTCTAGGGGTGATATCGATGTCATTGTTAATCACCTTTTTGCTATATAAATTATGCCATTGGGAGATTCATGAAGCTTATCTGAGTTCACTTCCAGCAGGATTATCAGAAATTGGCATGACAGCAGACGAATTTGACGTCGACATAATCAAGGTAACAACAATTCATTTGATGCGTCTTATCACAATAGTTGTTGTTATGCCGATAATTGTCAAAATTTTACAGTACTTAGGATAGGGAAGAGGGTTATTATGGATAAAAAAACAGTTTGCTATATTTCGAGAAGTGAAGTTACAGCAAGACACATAGAGGCACAATTAGTAGAATTCTTAGGAGATTATATCAATGTTCATGTTTGGATACTTGAGCATGAAGAAATATTACCCTACCCGACATGTGACATTTACATAGCTGGTAGTAAGACTGTATTTGGTATTGTGGAGCACCAACTTCCATCTAAAAGCTTAATCATAACAGCATCACGGGCATTGGGTATAAACAATCTTGATAGACTATTTCAGATTCCACAAGGTTCAAAGGTTATAGTTGTTGGATATTGGGAGGAAGTAGCGCTTACTACCATCAATTTATTAAAAGAATACGGATTTGATTATTTTAAGATGATACCCTATTTTCTAAACTGCGGGGTTGAAATACCGACAGATATAGATACGGCCATATCTCCAGGGGTCAACTATGTTGTCCCGAATAGCATCAAGAATATTGTCGATATAGGTGCACGAGGATTGGAGCTATCTACTTTCGTTGAATTGGTTGAATATTTGAACTTGCCAAGAGAGATTATCAATGGGATTTCTCATAATTATGTTGAGGAAATACTAAATTTAGGACTCAAACATTACAAGACGGCATGCAAAAATGAAGAATTGAAAAAGAATATTGAGGTTATTCTCAATACTGTCGATGAAGCCATTGTTTCTGTCGATAAAGACAACAAAATTGTTGTTTTCAACCATGTTGCAGAAGATTTGCTTGGTGTCAATTATATTCAGGTAACCAATAGAGATGTAAGGGAAATTCTTCCTCAGGTTGATTTTTCGTATTGCCTTCAAACCGGTGAAAGCATTGTCAATGAGATAAGATATATAAATGGGAATTATTTCGTTTTAAGCACCAATCCCATTCTCGACGAGGATAATGAAATTTCCGGTATTGTATCTATTTTTCGACCTGTAAGAGAAGTAAAGGAACTGGAGGCTAAAGTCAGAAGAGAATTGAAATCGAAAGGGAATTTAGCCAACTATACTTTTGGCCATATTGTTGGTGAATCAACAGAAGTCCTAAAGGCAGTTAATATGGCGAAAAAGTTTGCTAAAACTAAGTTAGCCATTCTACTGGAAGGTGAAAGCGGAACAGGAAAAGAGATTTTTGCACAAGCAATACACAATTACTCTGAACAAAACAGCAATCCTTTTGTAGCGATAAATTTTGCGGCGCTTCCAGACTCACTAGTCGAGAGTGAATTATTTGGATACGAAGGGGGTGCTTTTACTGGTGCAAAGAAAGAAGGAAAAGCAGGATTGTTTGAGGAAGCACATATGGGAACAATTTTTCTAGATGAAATTGGAGATGCTTCACTGGAGGTTCAAAAAAGTCTTTTGAGAGTTCTTGAAGAGCACAAGGTACGCCGAGTTGGAGGCAATACACTTACGCCTGTTGATGTAAGAGTCATTGCAGCCACAAATCAAAATCTCGATTCACTGATGAAATCAGGCAAGTTTAGAGGAGATTTATTTTATAGACTATGTACTTTGCCTATCAAAATACCGGAATTAAAATCAAGAGGGAACGATATATTAATTCTCACTGATTATTTTTCACATAAATTATACAATAGAAATCTAATATTGGAGAATCCTCTAAAAGACTTTTTTTTGAGTTATTCATGGCCAGGTAATATAAGAGAGTTAGAAAATGTTGTCAAATATCTGTGTAGTATGGTTGAAGCAGATGATACGGTTACGATCAGGCATCTTCCTCTTTATATGATGCGCAGTGAAGAAAAACCCCCGGAAGTTAATAATGAAATATCAAAGACACAATCAGAGTATATTAAGTTTGATGAGGTTATGCAGAACTTTAAAAAACAGGAAATACTGAGACCTATAATCATGATACTCACCGAAATACACAATGCTGGTGTTTTAAACAATGGAATAGGAAGACAGACATTGATGAAGAAACTGAAGGATTCTGATATTGGATTTGCTGATCATAAAATAAAGAAATGGTTAAAAAACCTAGCGGAGCTTGGATACGTCGACATTGGTAAAACCAAACAAGGTAGTCGAATAAGTCAAAAGGGTGAGGAGTTTTTAAATTACGCCAGTAAAAAACTGCTTTAGAGTGTTTCATTTTATAATATCTTTTTTTTAGGCCATATATCTTCTATATATGGCCTAAAAAATGCCTAAATACAACCTATATGGAATCATTATGGATTTAATATGCCTAATTGATAAAAATTAGTCATATTCGCCGGTGTTTTTTGTGCATTTTGTGTTTTATCTAAGGTAATTACATTAAAAAAATTGTCAATATTAATGAATTGCACAAATAAGCGTTCAGAAATCAATGTTTTGATTAAGGCAATTAAAAACGCTCGAAACAATTTTTCGTCACATTCACTTTTTGGCATGTTACTTGCACCATTATTGGTAAAGTAAACGTTTTCAATTGAAGGAGGAAATCATTTTATGGCAAATTATCGTTTCGGGGTTCTCAAAGGTGATGATATAGGGTTGGAGATTGTTCCAGTTGCAGTACAGGTGATTAAGACAGCTGTTGAAAAATATAGCGATATCACGATAGACTGGGTCGAACTACCTATTGGATATCCGTCGTACTTATCAACTGGCGAAACCCTACCGGAGGAAACACTAAGAACACTTTACAGTCTTGATGGATGGATATTGGGACCGATAGGACATATGGCTTATCCAAAGAATGATCCAAAAGCAATCAATCCTCATCCTATTCTAAGAAGAGATTTTGATTTGGTTAGCAATATTAGACCAGCAAAATCGTATCCTACTGTACCAAGCATTCATCAAAATGTGGATATTGTGATTGTCAGAGAGAACAACGAAGGGTTTCAACCTGATAGAAATATGCATAAAGGTAAAGGTGAGTTCATGCCTACGCCTGATATGGCCATGTCTGTAAGAGTTATTACTAAACGTAATTCTGAAATGGTTTCAAGAGTAGCTATGGATTTAGCCAGACAAAGAAATGGCAAGAAAAAAGTTACTGCAGTCCACAAAAATACTGTTTTCAAATTAGGATGTGGTTTGTTTGTAGATACATGCAGAGGGGTTTCCAAAGCGTATCCGGACATTACGTTTGATACTGCTGTTGTGGATACCTTTGCAATGCAAATGGTCATGAACCCTCAAAAATTTGATGTGGTTGTCACAACCAACATGTTTGGTGATATCTTATCAGATGAAGCAGCTGGTATTGTAGGTGGGCTCGGTATGGCACCTGGACTTTGCGTAGGACCTGACTATGTTATGGCTCAAGCGACTCATGGTTCAGCCCCAGATATATCGGGAAAAAACATTGCTAATCCATATGCAATGGTAATGTCTGCTCAGATGATGCTGTCATGGGTTGGAAATAAAAAGAATGATGCGTCTGCAATAAAGGCTGCTGAAAATGTTCAAACAGGCATAGAAAAAGTGCTGAATGAAAACGTATTTGTGACCCCTGATCTAGGAGGAACAGCATCTACTGAAGAAATGGGAAAAGCCATCTGCGAAGCTATTCAAAGCATTTAAAGCCAGCGGAGTATTATAAAACGGATAATTTTATGAAATGAGGCGTAAAGATGGGTATGACTATAACTGAGAAGATCCTGTCTAGAAAGACAGGAATGGCCATGGTAAAACCATGGCAAATAATAGAGGTTCCCATAGATGTGGCGTACATACATGATAATAACGCACCTATTGCAATCCAACAATTTGCTAAGCTGACAAATGCGAAGGTATGGAATCCTGAGAAGGTTTATTTTATTCTTGATCATCATTCTCCATCCACTACATTCAGAGCGGCAATACATCATCGCAATATTCGCGAGTTTTCAAAGCAATATGGCTGTAGAGTCATTGATGTTGGAAGAGGGGTTTCTCATACTGTCATGGCTGAGATGGGGATTCCACGACCAGGCAAAATAATTGTTGGTACGGATTCACATACAGTCGGAGTGGGCACTTTTGGTTGTTTAGCTACAGGCATCGGATCAACTGAGATGGCTGCGGTATTAGCCACAGGAAAGATATGGATGAGAGTACCGGAAACTGTCAAGGTTATTCTGGATGGACAATTATCCCATGGGGTATGTGCGAAAGACGTGGCATTGTTAATTCTCAAGCACTTCGGTCCATCTATGTTGAACTATATGGCCATTGAATTTGAAGGATCCTTTCTTGATACGATCACAATAGAGGAGAGAATGGCAATAAACATTATGTGCTTGGAAATGGGTGTAAAGAATGCAATCATGCCTGTTGATGAAAAGCTTCTATCTAAACTGAATTCAACAGCGATGAATGAAGAAATAGTGACTGCGGATCAAGATGCCGTGTATGCCTCAAGGGTACAATTTGATATCAGTATTCTTGAACCCATGGTTGCCACTCCAGGCATGCCAACTAATGGAACTGATATTAAAAGTGTAGAAGGAACTAAAATCAATCAGTCAACTTTGGGCTCTTGTGCGGGAGCATATTACCATGATTTGGAACAGGCAGCTGAAATATTAAAGGGAAGGAAAGTCAATCCTGATGTTAGGTTTGTGATTGTGCCAAATACCTCCAAGGTAATTGAAAAGGCGATGCAAACAGGTGTTGCCTATACATTGATAGAGTCAGGGGCTGTGATTAGTTCACCTTCTTGTGGCACCTGCGGTGGCTACGAGGTAGGTTGTCTTGCTCCAGGAGAAGTATGTATTTCAACGACCACTCGGAATATGGATGGGAGAATGGGTCCGGGAGGCAGAATTTATTTGGCAAGCGCGTACACTGTTGCGGCATCTGCGGTTACAGGATATATTACAGATCCACGTGAGTTTTTAGGAGGAGGCATTCATGAATAATGATAGTTTGTACTTTTCTGGGAAAGCATTGAAATATGGCGATGATATCAGTACGGATCATATATTGCCTTCTCGATACATGACTGAGATTGAGCCTCAGGAATTGGCTAAGCATTGCATGTCTGGAATTGACGCACGGTTTTCTTCAAAGGTTAAGGAAGGAGACTTTTTGGCAGCAGGTGAAAACATTGGTTATGGGTCAAGTCGTGAACAAGCACCTCAAGCCCTAAAAAACGCTGGTATACGAGTAATAATTGCCAAGTCATTTGCAAGGATTTTCTACCGGAATTGCTTTAATATCGGGATACCAGCTGTAGTCTGTCCCAATTTTATAACAGAATTGAATGATGAAGATATGTGTACCATCAATTTGGAAGCAGGATCAATATATAATGAAACAAAAGACAAATATTATAATTTCGCAAAACCCCCTGATTTTATGTTGGAATATATCAGACTGGGAGGATTAATACCATATCTGGAAATGCAAAGTAATCAAAGCGATAGGGATAGTATAGAAATCAAGATTTGAGAAAGGAAGGTAATTATGACTGTCATTAATGTGGAAAAATGTATCGGGTGTAAAATATGTCAAAAATATTGTACTGTAGATGCATTCGTGTTTAACAAGGAAGAAAGAAAAATGCATGTTGACCAAGATCGATGTACAGAATGTTATGTATGTCTGAGACAAAATATTTGTCCTCAAGGAGCTATTGAACCAGTTGAGTTGGTAAACTTCTATAAGCAGTTTCAGCATGTAATAAGTGATCCGGTGGAAAATCATGGTGTTACTGGTGTCACAGGAAGGGGCACTGAAGAAGTAAAAACCAATGATGTCACTGGAAGAATACAAAAGGGTGAAATTGGCATATGTATTGATATGGGTCGTCCTGGAGCAGGAGTTTATCTTAGAGATGCAGAAAAGGTCGCGATGGCCTGTGCCAAATCTGGCGTCAAACTAGCACCTGCGGAGCACACACCTCTTGCAACTCTGATGCCAGATATTACAACAGGTAAGCTGGTTGATGAATGTCATGACTATCATCTGCTTTCAGTAATCGTTGAAGGAAAGTGCCAGGAAGAAGAGCTGAAACAAGTGATGGAGGGTTTGCAACAGGTTGCCAAGGAAATTGAGACTGTGTTTTCTCTTGGTTTGATTGTCAGAACAGATGAAAATGGGGAGACTGAAGCACTTAATTGTCTTGATGAGTTAGGAATCCCACAGCCTTTCAGAGGAAAGGTCAACGTCGGATTGGGCAAGCCGCTATCACTGGCATAATAAATAAGGAGGGATAAGTATGACTCATTCATTGCACCGTTCAGGCACTATAGAATCACAGAAAAAAGATTTCAACTGGTTTATGTATCAGACAAAGGGCGTAAATGATGTAAACATCAAGCCGAAGGCTCTTGAATTTATCGCAGTCGTGGAAGCATTGGGATCAGAAAATTGGGGCGATGTTAAATCAGGGCCGATTACCCGATATCCAGTTGATTATATCAGGGATCACATAACGGATAAATCGCGTTTGAGAGGTGTTTTCACCAAGCGATCTCAAATCGTAGAATTCATGAGACAAATCAAGGAAAAGGATCTGGGTATGTCAGTAGTTGTTACAGGTGTCCTTTCAGAGGTGCTTCCAGCTTGTAAAGAGGCAGAAGTAATACCACACTCCATCAACTACTCTTTGGGTGTATGGGGAAAAACCGAAATACTGCCTGATGATACCACATTGTCTATAACGACAATGTGTGGGCATCATATGATACCACCTAAATTCGTGCAGCATATGATTGATCAGGTAAAGAAAGGAAAATTGACTGAGGAAGAAGCTGCAATCAAGCTTTGTAACTTCTGCTACTGTGGTATTTTCAACCAAGTAAGATGTGCTGAAATTATCCAAGACGTGGTAAATAAAGATAAATAGTATATCCAAGCATTAGAAAGAACCAAATTCAGTACAAGATTTAGAAATTAAAGGGAGGTGTTTATGAAGTGATTGAAATCAGGATGGCCAACACTGCCAGGATGATAATGGAGGCAGTGTTGGAAGTAAAACCGGGTGAGAAGTTGCTTATACTAACGGACACAGAAAGACCGCATAGCATCACAAAAGTTCTTGCGGTCGCGGCTGAAATAGCCCGAGCACAAACAGTCATCATCACAATCGCTAAACCAACAGGCATGAGTGGTATAGAGCCACCGGAAACTGTTGCGGCAGCTATGAACTGTGCGGATGTAATAATCAATCAAACCAGCCATTCCATGACATTTACCAACGCACAGAGAAGCGCTATTGCAAAAGGCGCAAGGGTATGCAATATTCGGAACATGAGTGAGGATATGATGATAAGAGGAGGTGTGTCGGCTGATTACTTGGAAGTAAAAAGAATAAGTGACATGCTGGTTCAAGTAATCAATTCTGGTGAGAGAGTTCACATCACTACCAAAGAAGGAACTGACCTCAAATTTAGTATAAAAGGTCGAAATGGATTTGCTCTGTGTGGGTTTGCTACAGAACCCGGAACATTCTCAGGACTACCTGATGGGGAAGCTGCCTGTGCTCCACTCGAAGGAACTGCCGAAGGTATTATCGTCAATCCATATATGATGGAGGATGTCGGTGTTGTTAAAGACCCGATAAGCATCAGCTTTGAAAAAGGTCTGGTGACCAAAGTAGAAGGGGGACAAGAAGCTGGAGCACTCAATGAGATTCTTGAAAAAACGGGAGTAACCGGCCGAAATGTTGCAGAGTTTGCCTTCGGTACCAATCCCGCTTGCAGGATTACCGGTAGTTCACGGGAAGACAAGAAAAAACTTGGAACTGCCCACATAGCAATAGGTGACAATAAATCATTGGGTGGAAATGTAGAGTGTTACATGCACATGGACATCACGTTTCTTAAACCTACTATCAGTATTGATGATCAACTTATTGTCAAGGACGGAAAAGTATTAGCACTTTAAATGTAATGGGAATCAACTAATAAAAATTTTATTTTTCGGCATTAGCTGAAATCTAAATAAAAAATGGAGGAAAGAATAATGAGTAAGAAAATTTTAATGGTAGTATTGTCTTTAGTAATGGTAATGACGCTTGTGGTCGGTTGCGGTAGCAATACACCGGCACCAACTACAGCAGCACCAACCACTCAAGCAGGCGGAGGAGAAACTACTCCCGAAGCAACAACTAGTTTGGCATACCCAGAAGATAACATTGAGGTTGTATATCACTCAAAAGCTGGATCTGGTGGTGACATTTTCTTAAGAACAATGGGTAAAGCTCTTGAGCCTGCTCTTGGTGTTTCATGGGTTGTAAACAATATGCCAGGTGCTTCCGGTGCTACCGCTTTTGAATATGCGGCATCTGCAGAGCCTGACGGATACACTTTGTTGGGAGTTTCCTCTACAATTATAACTGCACCTCTAATCAGTGGAATGACAACCACATATAAAGATTTTGAACCGGTTTGTATGATGTTTACCGACCCAATGGTTGTTTTTGTCCAAGAAGAATCTCCATTCCAAACATTGGCGGATCTTATTGAATTTGGAAAAGCTAATCCTGGAACATTAAAAATTGCCGGTGGAACACCCGGAGAACTCGGATTTGTCGTTGGCGCTGAATTGATGAGAGTTGCTGGTTTTGAAATGGCTCTTGTTCCTTTCGAAGGAGGGGGAGATGCCGCAGTGAGTGTTCTTGGTGGACATGTCGATGGTGGCATAGGAGAATACGCAGAGATTGCTTCCTCAGTTGAAGCTGGAAAACTCAGAATAATCGCTTCATTGAATGCAATGCCTGAAGCACCTGAAATTCCGACTTTCGCTTCAGAAGGGTATCCTGAAATCCAGATAGAGAAATTCAGAGGCGTACTTGCTCCAAAAGGAACACCACAAGAAGTAATAGACAAGCTAGCAGAAATGATGAAAACTGCATTTGATGATCCAGATTTTCAACAATATATCAAGGCTAATAATATGATACCTAATTATAAAGTAGGAGCTGAATTTACAGCTATTATGGATGCACAACATGAGCAGGTCAAATCCACATTAGAATAGTATAAACTGACTTGAGAGGGTGGAGAATCCCACCCTCTCAAATTAAATAGGGCGAGGAGGAACAGTCTATGTTTAAACGCTACGATTGGAGTGTCGGGTTAGCAAGTATTTTACTTGGTGCCTTTATTATTTACAGATCATCGTTTTGGGCAAATTATCAATCCAGCGAAAGTGCAGGTCCCGGCTATGTACCTGTTATCTTAGCATGGGGGATGATTATTATAGGTGTAATTCATCTGGTTGGATGGTGGATTGATTATAAGAGAGGAAAGAAAACAGAAGATAAAATTGATTATGCCAAAGAATGGCGGGAGTTCAAGCCGTTATTGATGATTGTAGCTGTCAGTATTATTTACATTTTGGCTTTGAAGACAGTTGGCTACTTGTTGATGACACCATTACTGATAGGTTCCATATTATGGATCATTAAAGAAAGAAAAATTAAAGGAATAATAATTACCTCTATCAGTGTAACAATCATTCTTTTTTTAATTTTTTTCTATGGATTGTCTATCAAGTTACCTTTGGGAATCATGAAACCTTTTTTTTAGATTAGTATATGAATTAAAGCATCTATCATCCTACGTTTTAAGGAGGAAAGGAAATTATGTTAGATTTGATTATGCAAGGAATAACAGAGATTATGCATATTAATACCCTGTTATTTATATTGTTTGGAGTGGCTTGGGGTACGATAGGTGGTATGATACCTGGAATCAATGCTACCATAGCTATGGCATTGCTATTACCATTTACATGGGGTATGGGTCCGACCAATGCTATCGTAATGCTGTGTGGTGTTTATGCAGGGGGTGAATATGGCGGATCTATTCCAGCCATATTGATTGGTACACCAGGAACTAATGCTGCAGCCTGTACGGTCATTGATGGTCATGAGCTACATAAACAGGGAAAAACCGGGTTAGCGCTTTACACCTCATTGAATTCTTCTGTTTTTGGTGGGTTTTTTGGAGCCATTGCACTTTTGTTTTTTGCTATGCCCCTGGCAGAAGTTGCTTTAGCTTTTGGTCCAGCTGAATATTTTGCTTTGGCAACCCTGGGACTAACCATGATATGCTCATTGGGAGAAAAGTATGTTTTTAAAGGAATACTGGCTGGATTCATCGGCATTTTTCTATCAACTGTCGGTTTTGACCCGATTAAAGGTGTTCCCCGTTTTACTTTTGGAGTAATGTCACTTAACTCGGGCTTTGATATGGTAGCGCTTATGATGGGTTTTTATGCGATTAGCGAGATGTTCAAGCAAGCGCAAGAATTGTTGGGCGGAGAAGTTTTTGAGCTAAAGGGTGATCCGGATACCCATTTTCCAAAATGGAAAGAAATTAAGGGTCTGTTTAAATGGAATGTATTTGGTTCTATTTTTGGAACTATAATTGGTGTTATGCCTGGTGCAGGAGCAACAACTGCCGCTTTTATCTCTTATAGTGAAGCAAAACGCATTAGCAAGGATTCTAGCAGCTTTGGGCAAGGAAATATAATTGGGGTGGCTGTGCCGGAATCAGCAAACAATGCGGCAACAGGAGGCGCGATGGTACCATTGCTGGCATTGGGGATTCCTGGGTCCAACTCGACTGCCATAATGCTCGGGGCTCTAATGATTCACAATGTCAGTCCGGGACCAATGCTTTTTATCAATACACCTGAAATTCCGTACGGCATATTCGTATCACTTTTCTTTGCCAATGTGTTCTTGTTTTTTGTAGGATATATGTTTATAAAATTCGCTATTAAAATTACAAGCATTTCAAAACCCGTACTGATTGCGACAGTTATCGCTTTGGTATATACAGGCGCTTTTGCTTATAGTGGAGAGCTTTTCAGCATAGGTGTAACCCTAGCATTTGGAGTAGTGGGCGTCTTGTTGAGAAAAATGGAAATACCGCATACCGCTGTTGTTTTGGGCTTTGTGCTTGGTTTTCTTATGGAGGCGAATTTGCGTAGAGGTCTAATCATATCTGAAGGAAGCTTCTGGGGAGTAGCGACAGCATCTCCTATCAGTGCAGTTCTATTGGCGTTTGCTGTATTTTCTGTAGGATTTGCTTTTGTCCGAGGTTTGAGAATGTCCAAAGCTGAATTAAGCTAATTAAGGTCAGTTGGAGGAAAATAATATGAAATTATCACGGATGGCTTTTGCCGCAAACATGTTGATTAATCAAGTGCTAGAATTGAAAAAAGATGAATCGGTATTGATTGTGACAGATACAGCCAGACCAAGCTCTATCACAGAAGCGATTGCCTACAGTGCTGTCTCAGCTGGTGGCAGGGTAATGGTTATTATAATGGAACCGCAGAGCATAGGCGGAGAGGAACCACCTGCTCCCGTTGCTGCAGCTATGGCTGCAGCAGATGTTGTCATCAATCAATCGACCCAAAGCATAACACATACTAACGCAACTAGACAGGCTATGAAAATGGGTGCAAGAATAGCCAACATGAGAAACTTTAGTGAAGATATGATGTTCAATGGTGGTGTTAATGCAGATTATAATAAAGTAAGAGAAGTAAGTGAATATCTGGCAGACCTATTAACAAAAACTAAAATAATCAGATTAACTACTCCGGCAGGAACAGATTTGACTATGTGGACTGAAGGAAGAAGTGCGATTGCACAAACAGGATTCGTGACAAAACCTGGAATGTTATCTGGCTTACCTGATGGAGAAGCTACCCTGGCACCCTTGGAAGGAAGAACCGAGGGGGTTGTGGTTTCACCCTATATTGCAGATGAATTAGGTCTAATTACGGAGCCCTTGAAAATTGAGATAAAAAAAGGAAGAATTCTGAAGATTAATGGAGGTAGACAAGCCACAGCATTAAAAAATCTGTTGATGAGCAAAGACGATGCCGGCTATAATGCAGCATCACAATTTGCTTTAGGTACAAACCCAGCCTGCAGAATTGTTCCCAATACCAGAGAGGTTGGTAAGAGAATGGGAACAGCACACATTGCTATAGGAGATAATCGTAGTTTGAACGGGAAAAGTGCCAGCTCATTCCATATAGATTTTGTTTTTTTAGACGTCTCAGTATATTTTGATGATGTATGTATTATAAAAGATGGTGTATACCAGATAAAGCTACCTTGATAATGAAATTCTGATAAACAGAAAACCCAGTATACGGGGGTTTTTGCTTGCGGTTTGATTTGTCAATGAGATTGTTTATTTACAGAGGAGGATGAAACATGAGAATTAATCATAATGAGCTCAAAGAAACCATTGAGCAAGCATTGTTAAATGCCGGATTATCTTTGGAACAGGCTGATCTGGTGGCACAGATTCATAGCTCAACAGCTCTTGACGGGATTTACTCACATGGTTTGAATCGCATCCCTGTTTTTATAAGGGCGGTCAAGAATGGATGGGTAAATCTAAATGGACAGCTTGAATTGAGGAAGGGTTTTGGTGTTGCGGAAAATTATGATGGCAATAGAGGCATAGGTGTCATCAATGCCATGAATGCATCTCGAAGAGCGGTGGAGTTAGCTAAAATTCATGGTGTGGGATTAGTGTCGGTCAGAAACACATCTCATTGGATGCGTGGTGGAACCTACGCATGGGAAATAGCGAATCGTGGTATGATAGGCATGTGTTGGAGCAATACTGAGTCAGCCGTGACGGCATGGGGATCGATTGAACCTTGTGTAGGATTGAATCCTGTTTGTTTTTCTGTGCCCAGAGATGAGGGTGCCCTCGTACTTGATATGGCCTTATCCCAATACTCATATGGCAAACTTCAAACGACACGCCTGGCAGGAGAAACGCTACCCTTTCCAGGTGGATACAATAAAAAAGGAGAATTGACAGTCATCCCTGCCGAGATAGAAGAAACCAGAAGAGCACTTCCAATTGGTTTTTGGAAAGGTTCAGGTTTGGCGTTGGCGTTGGATATAATAGGTGCGGTATTGGCCAATGGTCTCAATACACCGGCTTTAGATGAAGAGGTAAAAGGCAAAATGAGTTCAGCAGGAAGCAGTCAGATTTTTATCGCAATAAATCCGGAGATGTTTTCAACCCATGAAGAGGTTGAAGATATTGCCAACAGAAGTATCGCTGCGATTCACAATGCAACTCCGATCAATCCAGATCAACCAATTGTTTATCCAGGAGAAAGACAAGTTAAAAGAAGAAAAGAAAATATAGAGAAAGGCATTCCTGTTGACCCGGGAATCTGGAACGATGTCTGTAAGCTGGCGGGTAAACAATAGCCACACAAAAAATAATGCCTCGATAAAGACAATCCTGTAGGTCGATTTCAAAGCTCAGTTTAAATTGACATGCTTAATCATTTTATGTATAATATTTAAGCTATCAAAATTATGATGGAAAGGTGACCGAGTGGTTGAAGGTGCACGCCTGGAAAGCGTGTGGGCGGGAAACTGCCTCAAGGGTTCGAATCCCTTCTTTTCCGCCATCGAGCCGTGCTAGATGGGGTGCTAGCGGTACCTTGTAGCCTGCAATCCGCTATAGCAGGGTTGAATTCCTTTTATGAGGAATAACTCCGGTCGGGCCTGTCTTGAGCAAGTGATGTTGAGAATTTGGTCCTGCGCAATGAAATGCTGTGAACCCCGTCAGGTCTGGAAGGAAGCAGCGGTAAACGGATTTTTTCATGTGCCGCAGACAATCCGGGTTTGAGTCAACTACTTGGGTAACGCCGGTTAGAGAATTTCGAATTTAGGTGCACGGCTTGAAAAAACACATGTGTCATAAGATACGTGTGTTTTTTCTTTTTAGGCAAGTAAAGATAATATTTGAATAAAGCGGAAAGTTTGATATAATGATGTAGACTCTATACTAGGCGGTGTTTCTATGTCACATCAGGCAATTTACAGACAATACAGACCGAAAACATTTGATGAAGTGATTGGGCAACAACATATTACAGAAACAATCAAAAATCAGATCATGAGAAAATCAACTGCCCACGCTTATCTTTTTTCAGGAATCAGAGGTACAGGTAAGACTTCAACAGCAAAGATATTTGCAAGGGCCATCAATTGCACCAATAATACTGATGGTAATCCATGCAATACTTGCGATACTTGTTTGAGTATCCTTTCCGAGCGCAACATGGATGTTATTGAAATGGATGCTGCTTCCAACAATGGTGTGGAAGACATTAGAGATTTGAGAGAAAAAGTCAAATTTCTGCCTTCTCAAAGCAAATTCAAGGTCTATATAATAGATGAGGTTCACATGCTTTCTAAGGGGGCTTTCAATGCGCTATTAAAGACACTTGAAGAGCCACCTGCACATCTTATTTTCTTATTGGCAACCACTGAGCCTCAGAAAATCCCGGCAACCATCTTATCTAGGTGTCAGAGATTTGATCTGAGAAGGATTGGGGTTGATGACATCATCAAAAATCTTAAAGATATTTTAAACGATTTAGGCGTGAAGAGTGAAGACGAGGCTCTCAGAATGATAGCTAACAGCGCTGAAGGAGCCATGAGGGATGCTCAGAGTTTATTGGACAGATGCCTAACCTATAACAATGAAATGATAACTTATAAAGATGTCACAATGCTTCTTGGTACCGTCAACTATAAAACCATATTGGAATTTACAGATTCATTGATTCAGGGAGATATACGGGACACACTGATGCTTTTAGATGAAATATTGGCAGAAGGGAAAGAAATCTCAACTTTTCTGGAAGACCTGATTGCCCATCTTAGAAACCTTCTGATTGTCAAATCTGTAGAAGATAGCCAAAAGTTTATCAGACTTGGCGAAGATGCTGTACGACAATTGGAGATTCAGAGTGAAACCTTATCCATACAAGATAATATAATGTTTATAGAGGATTTGTCTGAAACACTGTCACTATGCAAGAAAGCGGTTAACGACAGAATCCTTCTTGAAACCAGGGTAATCAGGCTGTTGAGTAGCGGTCAAAAATTGAAGACTGAGGCATATTTAAACCAAGAATCACCAACAGAAATGATTCACAAAAAACAAAAAAATGATAATGAAGCAACTATCAAGCCAATCACCGTCAAAAAACCAGATAATCTCACAAACTCAGAATTAAAGCTGATCAAAGATCAATGGGAAAATATTCTGGCCGTTATAAAACAAGAGAAAGTAACTTTCAATGCGGTGCTGAAAGAGGCTGAACCTTCTAATGTGGAAGGTGATGTGGTCACTATCAGATTTGGCGGGAAATTCAGTTTCCATTTTAAGAGAGCAAACAATAAAGAAAATATAGAGCTACTGCAACGCATCGTCAGCAGCATTCTCAAAAAAAATTGCACTGTAAAGTTTGTAATTGATACTAGTGATGAAGATTCATCATCGAAGATATCCGAGCAGAAATTGAAAGAAAAATTAAATCAAAAAACTTTTGAACTGTTTGGTAAAGACAAAGTTGAAATAATCGAATAGGAGGAAATTATGTCAAAGGGAAAAAGAATGCCTAGTGGAATGCCAGGTGGAAACATGAACAATATGATGAAGCAGGTTCAGAAGATGCAACAGCAAATGGCTGAGGTGCAAAAAGAACTAGAAGAGAAAGAAGTTGAAGCAACGGCTGGAGGCGGTGCAGTCGCTGCGGTTGTTAATGGAAAAAGAGAATTGCTTAGAATTCAGATCAATCCGGAAGTTGTTGACCCTGAAGATGTCGAAATGCTCCAAGACCTAATTGTTGCGGCTGTAATGGAAGCATCCAAGAAGGCTGAGGATATGATGGAAAAAGAAATGTCCAAGGTTACAGGGGGCCTGAATATTCCAGGAATGTTTTAAATGGAGTTGATGTGATGGAACAGTATGCCGCTCCTATAAACCATTTAATTGAGGAATTGTCAAAGCTACCGGGAATCGGTAGAAAAACAGCACAAAGGCTAGCTTTTCACATTTTGGATATGAAAGGGGATCAGGTTGTCAAATTAGCTCAGTCAATAGTAGATGCTAAAAAACTGATCAAATTTTGTACAAACTGCGGCAATATGACAGATAAAGATCCATGCGCAATTTGCGGCAATGTCAAGCGTGATAAATCCGTGATTTGCGTTGTCGAAGATTCGAGAGATGTTGCAGCGATGGAAAGAATTAAAGAATTTCATGGCTATTACCACGTTTTACATGGCACCATTTCACCTATGGATGGGATAGGCCCTGATGAGATCAATATAAAAGGTTTAATTACAAGACTGAACAATGATGTTAAAGAGGTTATACTAGCCACCAATCCAACCATAGAGGGTGAAGCAACAGCAATGTATATTGCCAGGCTTGTAAACCCTATGGGTATACGCGTCACACGATTGGCTCATGGTATCCCTATTGGTGGAGATATAGAGTATGCTGACGAGGTGACACTTGTTAAGGCATTGGAAGGTAGAACTCAGATATAATCAAAGAGGGAATATACTCCCTCTTTAATAATTTTCAAGGAGAATCAGAATGATTGATAAAAAACTTTTAGAGTCTATTGATAAAACATCTGAGCGGATAGTTGAAGACTTGATCAGAATTCGAAGAGATTTGCATCAAATCCCTGAATTGGGAAGTGATTTGCCCAAAACACGAGAATACATATTAAAAGAACTCAGAAAGCTTGATGTAGAGATAAATGAAAATGTTGGTGAAAATGGTATAGTAGCAACTCTTTATGGCGGACATAAAGGACAAACGATTGCATATAGAGCGGATATGGATGCCCTTCCCTTGAATGAGGAAAATGTCTTTGATTTCTCCTCAAGACATGATGGAAAAATGCACGCATGCGGGCACGACGGACATGTAACAATCACCTTAGGAATACTGAATATTTTAGTCGACATCAAGAATGACATAAAAGGCAACATCAAATTTATCTTTCAACCGGCAGAGGAAACGACCGGTGGCGCATTGAATATGATTAATGACGGAGTGTTGAAAAACCCTGATGTCGATTATATTCTGGGTTGTCATATCTGGCCGTCTATAGAAAGCGGCAAGATAGGGCTTCGAAAAGGTCCTATAATGGCAGGTACAGACATAGTTGACATTACCATTGAGGGTAAAGGGGGACATGGTGCTATACCTTATAAAACGGTTAACCCCATAGTTGTTGGCAGCAAAATAATTAATGAAATAGAGGGTATCAAGAATTATTTCATCCCATCCAGCCAAAATTCCGTTATCAGCTTTGGTGCATTCAATGCAGGTGAAACCAATAATGTCATTCCTCAGACCGCAAGGTTATTGGGAAGTGTGAGAACTTTTTCAAAAGAGACCCAGTCGATTTACATTTCCAAACTCACTGATATCATCAAGAGTGTCGAGACTGTTTACGGTGCGAAATGTGAATTGAAATACATAAAAAATTATCCACCTACCATCAATGATGAACAGGTTGTGGATAATATTGAGAATACGTTGATTGAATATGGTTTACAGGATAAAATAATTCATATTGATGAACCTTCCATGGGAGCTGAAGATTTTAGTTATTTCCTTCAAAATGTGCCGGGCGCATACATATTTATTGGCTCGAGAAATGAGGAGAAGGGTATCATGCAAGAAATCCATCATCCAAATTATGACATGGATGAAGCGATTTTCGAGACGATACCAGCGATTTTATCAAAGACATTGCTATCATTTCTTATGTTCTAATCAACTAAATCCTGCTTAAAATCAACTCATATTTAGGGTTCTCTAATAATATTTTATTGGAGAATCTTGTTTGTTAAAGAATAATCCAGCTCCAGAAAAGTGTGATGGGAACTGATAAAATTATCCTTTGTAAGAAAATGATCAGAAAATCTTTTTTAGTCGTCAAGCCATGGAACGACATAATAATCAGCATAGGTGCAATGTAGATCAATTGATTCATGGTGACTGCTGCCATTATGATCTGGGTGTTGGCAGGTAAGATGTTTCTAAGAATTACCGAAGGCATGATCAGATCTATTGTGTAGAGAATCAATGTCTGAGATAGCAGAAAAGGTTGTACAAAACCAAAGAGCTTCAAATATAACCCATAGGGATAAGACAAGATTTCGAAAATATTGGTGTATTCTATCAACAGGACTGATAATGTTCCCAATGTTATCAGAAATGGAACGAAAGACAGCAGTATGTTAGCGACTGAGAGCAAGCTGTTTTTGACGGAATACCTTGTTTTAAATGCTCTCTCACTAGCTTTTTTGATGGCATAGTCAAGCTTATTATCACCTTGATGATTAATCTCCAGTGAGATACCTTTTTTGGAATCCATGTTGACAAAGGGTGGAATGCGCACCATGATAAAGGCCATTGTAAAAAAAACAAGAACAGTCAGGCCGTAAAATTTGAAGAAATAAGCACTGTCACCTATGACACTCCAATATAATAGCCCTGTAGAAAGAGAGGGTACCGTAAGGGTTGTCATGATTCTCATAGCCTCTTGCTTGGAGTAGATGCCCTTTTCATATTGTATACCTGTCAGATACATGCTCATGGTCGATCCAACAAAAAAAGATGTGACAAGATTTACCATAGCGTTACCCGGCACTCTAAAAATGGGCTTGATTACTTTATCCAGCATGACCTCCAGAAACTCAGCCAAACCATACTCGCTAAGAAGCGGTAAGAAGAAATTGGCAATGGTAATAAAAATGATAATACTACCAGTCATTTCTATGATTTCCGCACTGGCAACATTCAGTTTTAAAAGGATGCTGAAGTCAAAAAATTTATAGCTGACAATAAAAAATAAAGCTGCAAATCTAAATAGTATCTGTAATGCTTTGACATTGAAATTTTTTTTGATAAACTCGTATTTGGCCAAATGCTTTGGTTTGAATAATTTGACATAAAATGTCAGGAGACAGACTGACAACATAAAGAATAATGTAATATGACTGTAATAGCTCTGGAAGATTTCCTGTACCGCGTGTATAATAATCAGTAGTATGTTATCATTTGAATGAGGTGGTCTCATGATAAATACAAAGAGACCTAATCCTGTAAAAATATAAAATTTTACTTTACCGCTAAGTCTACTCATGGTTTGCTCCTGAATGAATTCTTAGAATAGTATATAGTATAAGGCTGAGTTAATCAAACAATAAATCCAGTCTAAGATAACCGGAGGGCTTATGTCTGAAAGAAAAGATAAGATAATTGATTTTATAAAAAAAACGCTACATGATTATGAATTTTATGGTGCTGTGATTGGTATCAGCGGGGGGTTGGATTCAACGGTAGTTGCCAAGCTATTGATAGAAGCGCTAGGTCAAAAAAAAGTGCTTGGATTGTCCATGCCTGAGAGAGATTCTTCCAAGAAAGTCTCAGAAGACAGTCGTTATGTTTGTGAGAGCCTTGGGTTAGAATATAAGACTATAAATTTGACTAAACAGCTTAGAGCGATGGGAGTCTATTCCCTCAAACCACCGACTTTTTTATTGACTGAACATTACAAAGAAAAATATACCAAGGGATTGTGGGAGAACATGGAAAATCCTTACATCGCTGATTTGAAATCCATCGGGGATATGGAAAACCGAAAAAATCAAGCCTACTATCGAGCAAAAAACAGGATGAGAATGATCAATCTCTATTTTGAGGCAGAGAAGAGAAGGTATGCTGTCATTGGAACAACCAACAAAACAGAGTACGACTTAGGCTTATACGTTAAGTGGGGCGATGAGTCATCAGATATTGAGCCTATTCTCCATTTGTATAAAACGGAAGTGTTTGATCTTGCCAGAGAACTGGATATACCTACGCGAATACTTAATAAAGCGCCTAGTCCGGATATCGCTCCTGGAGTTACCGATGAGTATTTGTTGGGTATGGACTACAACACCATAGACAGAATATTGATAAAAATCTATAATAAGTTGGATTTGTCTGTGGAAGACAAAAAAAACGTCAATGCGGTTAAAGCTATTTTGGAAAATGTTAAATACAGAGAAATAAAAAATCTGACATGTTTGAATAGAGGAATAAAATGAGTAAAACAAAGGGTATTTTGTTGATTATGATGGCGTCCAGCATTTTTGGATTGATGCCATTGTTTGCCAGAATAGGAACAAGTAACGGTCTCAACTCCATATCCATTATTATGTTTAGAAGCTTGTTCGCTTCTATCTTTCTGTATCTCTACATGAAAAAGAAAGGCGTCGATAGAACAGTTGATAAAACATTGCTCAAAGACCTTGTGTTGGTTAGTTTTTTTGGTTACGGACTGATGCTGTTGACGATGTTCTCATCCTACAATTATCTTCCCACAGGTATTGCCACCACCATTCATTTCGTGTACCCCACAGTTGTTCTGATTGGATCAGTCATGTTTTATAAAGAGAAGCTGACAATCGAGAAAATCGTTATAGTGATTGCGTCATTTACAGGAATATACCTGCTATCAGCTGAATCAGGTAGGATATCCATTAGTCTTGTGGGCTTCCTATTAGCGTTTATTTCAGGTGTTTTTTATGCCTATTATATACTCAAGGTATCCTATAGCAATCTGAAAGCCATGAATTCCTATGTACTGGTCTTTCATATCTCCATGCACAATTTTTTCTATTTTCTGCTTACTGCCTTATTGACAAATACCCTGACACTGGATGTAACAATCATAGCCTACCTTGATGTTATTTTACTGGCATTGTTTTCAATTGTTGCCATGTCTGCATTTAAGACAGGTTTGAACTATATATCATCCTGGTCCGCTGCGATTTTGAGCTCATTTGAACCACTTACCAGTATAATGGTTGGTGTAATCATATTTAGGGAAACATTTCATAGTAGAATTTTTTTGGGTACAGGCATTATAATTTTATCGGTCATCTATATTGCTTTGATTGAAAAAAGAAACGAGGTTAGATTGAAGAGTGTAAAGGCAAGTGTCAGATAATATGTACTTTATAAAAGAGGGTAATCAATGTATAATAGGCTGTTGATAGCAATCTGATACGAAGGTGTATGATATGCTGAGTAAGATAGTTTTAGGTATTTTTGTTTTTATGATGGTAATTTTCATGGCTGTACTGATTATGGAAACCATATCATCGGCTGCTGATGCCGAAAAGAGAAGAAAGAAGCAGCCTTCAAAGAATAGCCAGTCAAAACAGATAGTCAAGAGGAATAATCCTTATCCTGATGATTATTTTGACAAGTATAACAGGAGGTTCTGATGTCTGAAGAGTTTTATGCCAGAGAAGTTCTGAAAAAGAAACGGAAATCAACTGCATTTTTTATAGTTACCGGATTTCTATCAATTATAGTCTTGAACAATTTGATAACATTAACCAATAAGCTTGCAAGCAATAGAAATTTAGTGAGCATCGGTCTGATTATAGTGTTTGGAATCATGATTTTTCTCTTGATGGAGAGATACCTATCCGTTTATGTCTACAAAATCGGAAAGGACACAATCATTTTTGCAAAAAAAACAGGAAACAGAGAGCATGACATTTTGACTGTCAATCTCGATGAAGTCATCAACATGAAAGATTTCAAGGCTGTAGAACCTAATTCAGAAGTCAGAGAGACCTATTACTTCATCTATAGGGATATGGAGGACGAGTGCAAAGTCTGTGAATTCAAGCATGAAAACAAGCTCTACAGATTTGTCTTTTCGCCGAGTGAAAGGATATTAAGAATATTGGATAGGAAGTTGGATTATCATGGACATGGAAGACCAATTAAAAAAGTACAATTATAATACCCCCTATCGATTTCATATGCCCGGTCATAAGGGGAAAAACATTTTTTCTCCAAATGAAGAAATCCTCCTATATGGGAATGATATAACTGAAATTGATGGATTGGATAATCTACATGACCCAAAAGGAGTTATAAAAGACATGTTGGACAGTATTGCCAACACTTATGGTGTCAGAAGGTCATTCATGTCAACCAATGGCAGCACTACTTCTTTGCATGCAGCTATACTTGGACTGACCAACCCAAAGGACGAAATCATTATTTCTAGAGATTGCCATAAGGCAGTCTATAACGCTATGATTTTGGGAGATCTAAACCCAATATATTTACCTGTATCACGCAACAAGAATACTGGACTAATTTATTCAGGCAATTTAGAGGAGTTTGAAACAACTATAAAGCATACAGATGCCAAGGTTGTGGTTATCACATATCCCTCTTATTTTGGAATTTGCTGCAATATAGAAGAGATAGTGAGGGTAGTCCACAAATACAAAAAAATAATAATTGTTGACGAGGCTCATGGCGGCCACTTGAAGTTTAGCGGTTTACTACCGATATCTGCGGAAGAAGCGGGCGCTGATGTCATCATACAAAGTGCCCATAAAACACTACCGGCACTGACCCAAACCTCGATGCTTCATATCAATTCAAACTTGGATACATCAAGAATTGAAAGCTATTTATCTATTCTGATGACAACAAGCCCTTCCTATCTGTTGATGTTATCATTGGAAAAATCAGTCAGATTTATGTCAGATAATGGGAAAATCCGTCTTGAAGAGAATCTTCATACTGTCGAAAAACTGGCAAAAGAATACACGAGAGCGGGCAAGATTTTTAAGGGCAGGGATTATTTTTTAGAACACGGTGTATATGAATTTGATTCATCGAAGCTTTTGTTCCGATTAGCTGAAGCTGGTATTGTTGCATTATATGGTAAAAAGCTTTTAAGAAACCGATATAATATTGAGATGGAGATGGCTGACACTGAATATATCAATGGCTTTATGACTGTCAGTGATGATTTGGAGGATTTGCGATTTCTATTTCAATCAGTTGATGATATAATCAGAAGTGAGAGCAGTGATACCATCATAGAAGCAGATACCTATGCTAATATGACTCTTACTCCTGAAGTCAGCATGAATATAAGAAGCGCATTTTATGCAAAAAAAACTGTGTTGCCTTTGAATTCTGCTAATCAACAGATTGCAGGGGTTTACATCATTCCTTATCCGCCAGGGATTCCGTTGATATGTCCTGGTGAAAGAATATCAGAAAAATGGATAGATTTGATCAATACGTTGAATCAGAAAGGAATAGAAATACTAGGCTTGGAGAATGGCAACATTAAAGTAATCAAAGACAATCAATAGGAGAAGCTGATGAAGAAGGGTTTGTTTATAGTATTGGAAGGACCGGATGGCGCCGGTAAAAGCACTGTATCGGAGATGATAGCACAATATCTGCAACGTAAAGGGCATGAAATAGAATTTACAAGGGAACCTGGTGGGACACCTATAGGAGAAAAAATAAGAGCCATCATATTGGATAACGACAACACCGAGATGGCAGCAACAACTGAGGCTTTGTTATATGCCGCTTCCAGAGCTCAGCATGTCTCCGAGAAAATTAGACCGATTCTGATGTCAGGCAAAACACTCATATGTGAAAGATTCTACCATTCAAGCCTTGTTTACCAGGGAATCGGAAGAAAATTGGGGGTTGAAGAAGTACGGAGTATCAATGAATTCGCAATAGAAGGAACGTACCCTGATCTAGTCCTGTTTCTGGATATTGACCCGACAGATGCGTTGCTTAGGAAAAAGCGTATCGATGGTGGGGATAGATTGGAACAGGAGCATGTTTCGTTTCATATGGATGTATACAATGGCTATAAGGAAATCATCAAGATATCACCTGAAATCAAGGTGATCAATGCATCCAAATCTAAAGAAGAAGTATTTGAAAGTGTTATTGAACAGCTTGAAAGAATATTATTAGGGGAGGAATTTCAGTGAAACTTATTATTGCAGTCATTCAGGATGAAGACGCCAACAGGGTGTCAAATGATTTAAGAAACAATAATTTTGGATTGACCAAGCTTGCATCGACAGGTGGATTTTTAAGCTCAGGGAATACCACTCTTCTGATAGGTGTGGAAAAAGATAGGGTGGATTACGCATTGGAGATTATTAAAGAAAATTGTAAAATCAGAAAAAAGATAACAACTGATTCCATACCTAGTACCTATACTGCAGCTAGTGGATATATTCCTAGGACAATAGAGGTTTTAGTTGGTGGTGCAACGATTTTTGTTGTAGATGTGGATAAATTTGAAAAAATGTAGACTAGGGAAAAGACATGCAGTATAGTTTGATAATAGGTCAGGATAGCATAAAAAAACACTTGAAGCAGATTGTGGAAAGCAATCAGATTTCTCATGGTTATATCTTCGAGGGACCGAAGGGTACCGGTAAATTTGATATGGCAAAGATATTTGCCCAGTCAATATTATGTAAAAGTCGGGGTTCTGTGCCATGTGAGATATGCCCATCCTGTATAAAAGCCAATAGTGGCAATCATCCGGATATCCAATATCTCGATTTATTGGAAGATTCAATAAAAAGGCAGGATATCGATAGAATACTTAACAAAATATATATCAAACCTTATGAAAGTGATAAAAAAGTTTTCATCATTAATGAATCTCAAAAGATGACAGTCCAGGCAGCCAATGCATTTTTGAAAACATTGGAGGAACCACCGGAAGATACTACAATTATTTTGACAACAACAAATATCAATTTTTTGCTTCCGACTATAGTATCCAGATGCCAGTATTTTAGATTTGAGGAAACCAGTTTTCAAACAATTGAAAAGATTCTAATTAGAGATTATAAAGCAACTGAAACCGAGGCAAGATTGCTTGCCGGATACTCAAAAGGGATACTACAAAGGGCAATCCATATAAAGAATAAGAGACTTGATTTATTGACATTGAGAGATCAAGTGTTAACAATAATTGATGAATTGATGGACGGTGGAAGATTCACCGCTTTCAGGTTTGAAAAATACTTCGATCAAAACAAGCATCAGATTGAAGAAATCATTGAAATAATGATGATTTGGTTTAGAGATATTTTGTTTTACAAAACAGATATCAAAGAAAAGATAATCAACATAGATAAGCTTGAATGGATATCAAAACACAGCAAAAGAGTGAATAGAATCAAATGTGCGGAGCTTTACGGACATTTGCAGATGACATATGAAGATATAAATAATAATTCGAATTACAAATATGCAATAGACCATTTGCTTTTTGAAATTCAGGAGGTTAGGCATGGTTAAAGTTGTAGGGGTTAGGTTCAAAAAGGCAGGTAAGATATACTATTTTGATCCAGACAGAAAATTGATAAAAGAAGACGACTATGTAATTGTTGAAACTGCAAGAGGTGTAGAATTTGGCAATGTGGTTGTCGGTCCAAAATTGGTTAGAGAAGATGAAATTGTTCAGCCCTTGAAGAAAGTTTTAAGAGTAGCTACTTTAGATGATATACAAAAAAATAATAAAAACCAAGAGGATGAAAAAAGGGCTTTCACCACATGCATGGAAAAAATTTCCGAGCATAATCTGGATATGAAGCTTATAGATGTAGAGTATACCTTTGATAACAATAAGGTTATCTTTTACTTTACAGCAGATGGACGTGTGGATTTCAGAGACCTGGTCAAGGACCTTGCGGCAGTATTTAAAACAAGGATTGAACTGAGACAGATAGGTGTCAGAGATGAGGCTAAGATGATAGGTGGAATGGGTCCTTGTGGAAGAGCCCTATGTTGCGCCACTTTTCTGGGTGATTTTGCTCCTGTTTCAATCAAGATGGCGAAAGAACAGAATCTTTCATTAAATCCAACCAAAATATCCGGTATTTGTTCCAGACTGATGTGTTGCTTGAATTATGAAAAAGAGTTGTACGAAGAAAATTTGGACAGGCTTCCAAGTATTGGTGAAAAAGTAGTGACCCCAAATGGCATAGGTGAGGTGGTGCATATCAATCCATTGATTTGCAAACTGAAGGTCAAACTAAAGAAAAAAGATGAGGACATATCTGAGATTCTGGTATTTGAAGAAAAGGATATTTCAAAAAAATGATAAAGCTCGTTAAAACGATTGACTAAGCGATTAAAATGCTGTAGAGTTTATTTAGCTTATTAAGGAGGTGTTGATTATGGCTTATGTAATTACAGATGCTTGTATTAGCTGTGGTGCTTGTGAGGCAGAATGTCCAGTGGGATGCATTAGTGCAGGGGATGACATTTATGTCATAGATGAATCTGCTTGTATCGATTGTGGTGCTTGTGCAAGTGTTTGCCCGGTTGATGCACCTGTTCAACAATAATTGTTCAAATCAAAAAAAGTTCTCAAAGAGAACTTTTTTTAATGATTTATTAGAAAGCAATAACAATACCATTGTCATCAGCGTATACGGTACTTATGCCTCTGGCTTCAAATATCATAATGTCTTTAAAGGGATATTTTTCAAGAATGTCTTTTTTCAATGCTTGTGCTTTTTCAAGTGCATCGACATGTGATATACCCAAAATCGTGTTCTCGTAATCTACTTCATGTTCACCAATCAATTGAATAAGTCTGTTGAATGCTTTTTTCTTGCCTCTGACCTTATCCAGAACATCAATCTCACCTTCATCAGTTGCACCCATGATTGGAGATATGTGCATAAAAGTTGCAAAAGATGCTTTGACACGGCTGAGTCTTCCAGCTTTGGCCAAATGCTCGTAAGATTCTAGAATAAAAATAGTTTTCAACTTCTCTATATAGGCTGTGGTTTGTTCGACGATTTCTTCCTTTGTGTAACTGGCGTCCAAGAGTTCCTTAATCTTTATGCTAATCATTGATTGGGCAGCGGATGCAGATTTGGAATTAAAAATATGAACAAATGAATCAGGGAAGTTTTCCTTCATCATTGCGCAGGCTGCCATTGCGCTACCATATGATCCACTGAGCTTATCTGATAACGTTACGACAAAGCTATTTTTATATTTTTTGAATGCCTCGTAGTATTCACCGGGAGATGGGCATGCGGTTTTCAATGAATGTTTGCTTTTTTTGATCATATCTAATAAAAATTGGGTATTTAGATTATCATCAACGATTTCATCATCATCAATAAGAATTCTTAAAGGAATAGTATCAAAATTGTTTTTAATCTGTTCATTGATATCTGTGCAACTGTCAACAATAATCCCATTTTCAAAATCTGAAGTTTTTCCCATTATTTTTTGTTCCTTTCATGATTTATTAACTAATTATATCAGTTTTTTGTAGAAAAAGTAATTAATATTTTTGAATATTCAACAGGTCCGTGTCACATATGTTTGACGTCTCTAGATTTATATTGCTATTAGTATCTGAATTAACCTTTTAAAGATGGTCCATAAGTGTTATAATTATTGAAATATTTTTATTGATTATGACCGGATCAAATAAAGTAGTAGATTGACATGACCCGGTATTTTTGATAATTTATATTAATTAAATTAATTGTGATAATCATTTAGAATAGAAAGGAGTTTACTATGGAAAAATTTCTTACCACAGCATATACCTTCGATGATGTTCTGCTATTACCAGCCAGATCAGAAGTTTTGCCGAGAGATGTAGACGTTTCTACTTATCTGACAAAAAAAATTAAACTGAATATACCGCTGATGTCTGCCAGCATGGATACAGTGACAGAATCGAAAATGGCTATTGCAATGGCCAGAGAGGGCGGTATTGGCATTATACACAAGAATATGTCTGTTGAAGCCCAAGCGATTGAAGTCGACAAGGTAAAAAGGTCGGAGCATGGCGTGATCACAGACCCTTTTTATTTGTCTCAGGAAAACCTCGTTGAGGAAGCACTTGAACTGATGAGTCGTTATAGAATTTCAGGGGTGCCCATAGTGGACGATGAAAACAAACTTATTGGTATCATAACTAACAGAGATGTTAGATTCGAAAAAGACCTTTCTAAGAAGATCAAATATGCCATGACAAAAGAGGGCTTGATAACTGCTCCTGAGGGAATATCAATGGACGATGCGCTTAATATTCTATCAGCCCATAGAATAGAGAAACTCCCTTTGATAAAAGAAGATGGTGTTCTAGCAGGTCTGATTACCATCAAGGACATAGAGAAAACCATCAAATATCCCGATGCTGCGAAAGACTCAAATGGAAGGCTTCTAGTAGGAGCAGGGGTAGGAGTCACCCGTGATATGATGGAAAGGGTGGACGCTCTGGTTAAAGTTAAGGTAGATGTGATTGTAGTTGATACGGCTCATGGACATTCAACTGGCGTCATCGAGGCAGTAAAGAGCATTAAAACCAGATATCCTGACCTGCAGCTTGTTGCCGGTAATGTTGCAACTGCTGACGCGGTTAGGGATTTGGCCGAGGCGGGTGCGGACTGTGTAAAGGTTGGGATAGGACCTGGCTCGATATGTACCACCAGGGTCGTGGCAGGTGTCGGCGTTCCACAATTGACAGCCGTTCAGAATTGTGCCAGAGAGGCTAAAAAACATGGTGTTCAGATAATAGCAGACGGTGGCATCAAGTACACAGGTGATATTCCAAAAGCCATAGCCGCTGGAGCAGATGTCGCGATGATAGGCTCATTGTTCGCCGGTACAGAGGAAAGCCCGGGCGAGACAGTCCTTTACCAGGGCAGACGATTTAAGGTGTATAGAGGCATGGGGTCTGAAGGGGCTATGAATCAGGGCAGCAAGGACAGATATTTTCAGGAGGACAGCAAAAAGTTTGTCCCTGAAGGTGTAGAAGGGCAGGTTCCTTTTAAAGGACCGATCAGCGAGGTTGTTTACCAGATGGTAGGTGGTCTGAAAGCTGGAATGGGGTATTGTGGTACTAAGAATATTGATGAGCTTAAAAATAACACTCAGTTTGTCATCATTACCGGTTCAGGATTGAAAGAGAGCCATCCACATGACATCCAGATTACAAAAGAGTCGTCGAACTACAGCATCAGAGCATAAGTGTAGGAGATTGATATGATATTGATAGTGGATTTTGGAGCACAATACAGTCAGCTTATAGCAAGGCGTGTCAGGGAGGCAAAGGTCTATTGCGAAATCGTGCCCTATGATATTTCTTTGGAAAAGATAAAAGAAAAACAACCCAGTGGGATAATCCTGTCAGGGGGGCCTGCCAGTGTATATGAGAATTTGGCACCTATAACGGATAGAGGTATTTATGATTTGGGAATACCTATCCTTGGGATTTGCTACGGCGGACAGCTAATAGCACAGAACTTTGGCGGTAAAGTTGCCAGAGCGTCATCTAGAGAGTTTGGCAGGATACTGCTGGACATCAATCAGCAAAGCATGCTTTTTAAAGGCTTTGAAGAAAGCAATAAATGCTGGATGAGTCATACGGATTACATAGAAAGACTACCTGAGGCATTCAAAGTGACTGCCAGCTCAGATTCTTGCCCTGTAGCGGCCTTTGAGGATGATCAAAAGCAGATTTATGCTGTCCAATTTCATCCTGAAGTGGAGCACACAGATAATGGTAGACAGGTGATTCGCAATTTTATTTTCAAGATTTGTCAAGAAGAACCAACCTGGGACATGGGAAACTATGCAGAGGAAACAATTCTTAACATTAAAGAGATTGTTGGTGATAGAAAAGCCCTATGCGCTTTATCCGGTGGTGTGGATTCATCTGTTGCGGCTGTTTTGGTTCATCGTGCAATTGGTAAAAATCTGATTTGTGTTTTCGTCGACCATGGGTTGCTAAGAAAGGATGAAGGGGATCAGGTTGAGCGGGTTTTCAAGGAAGAATTCAATATGAATCTGATTCGTGTGAATGCCCAAGAGAGATTTCTCGGAAAGCTTAAAGGAATCTCTGATCCTGAACAAAAAAGAAAAATAATTGGAGAGGAATTTATCAGAGTTTTCGAGGAAGAAAAAAACAAATTGAAAGATGTATTCGGGCATATTGATTATCTGGTGCAGGGAACTATCTATCCAGATGTGATTGAAAGCGGCACCAATACAGCAGCAATCATCAAGAGTCACCATAATGTTGGCGGACTTCCTGAGGATGTTGATTTTGAGCTTTTGGAGCCCCTCAGACAACTCTTCAAGGATGAAGTGAGACAGGTCGGAAGAGAGCTTGGCATTTCCAATGAACTAGTTGAAAGACAGCCCTTCCCGGGTCCCGGCTTGGCTATCAGGGTACTCGGAGAAATCACAGAAGATAAGCTTCATCTTGTCCGAGAGGCAGATTATATTTTCAGGGACGAGGTCAAGAAAGCCGGACTTCAGAATCAAATCTGGCAGTACTTTGCATGCCTACCAAATATTAGAAGCGTAGGTGTTATGGGAGATGAGAGAACCTACTCACATACAGTTGCACTAAGGGCTGTCACCAGCACTGACGGCATGACCTCGGATTGGGCTAGAATACCCTATGAAGTTTTGGAAAAAGTGTCCAATAGAATCGTCAATGAAGTGGATAA
>LDZT01011483.1_pt1 | contig 41538 bp, 37 predicted proteins | sample 615521 | NCBI WGS metagenome assembly LDZT01 (sample SAMN03408292, study PRJNA278302) | terrestrial metagenome | isolation source: oil reservoir sample SB1 | place: USA: Alaska, North Slope, Schrader Bluff formation | collected 2011-09 | reverse complement strand
CTTTGATGACAGTACTATGATTATTAATCATAGTCCCAGCCTGAATCCTAGAGCATCAGATGACAGGCTTCGGCGAAGATCCCTTTCCTGATAAATCATTACTGCTCAGCTTATTATCAGTACTCTTGATCGTTCGCGCCTCTACCCCACTTCAGGTAAAAGTGAGGCAAACCAATATTTAATTGTTAGTAATATTTTAACAATATATTTTTAAAAGTCAAATTTCTATCATATTATTATGCTTAAATCTTGGAATTTAAGAGTTCAATAATTTGTTTTCCAATCTTTTCTACATCAAATCCTAATGCTTTAGCAACCTCAACTCCAGGTCCGCTTTCACCAAATCTGCGAATAAAAATTCCCAGAGATAACTGTGGAATAGCCTCATACCAACTCTGTCCAGTTGCTGCTTCAATAACCACTTGAATTGAATTATTTCCACTGTTAAGAAGCCTTTCGCGGTATGCTTTATCCTGGCTGTTAAATGTCCCAAGATCTGGAACCGAAATGACCCTACATGAAATATTGTTGTCAACCAATAATTCTTTAACCTGTAATGCCGTAGATACCTCACTACCACTGGCAGAAATAACAACATCAGGACTAGTATTATCGTCAAAAACTACGTATCCGCCTTTTTTAAAATCATTCATAGAAAGAGACTGTCGTAATCGAGGCAAATTCTGCCTGGATAAAATCAAAGCAGTAGGACCATCTTTTCTTTCCAGAATAACCTGCCAGGCAGCTTTAACTTCTTCGCTATCTGCGGGACGAATAACTTTTAAATTTGGTATAACTCTCAACGATTCTAACTGCTCGATTGGCTGATGAGTCGGGCCATCTTCGCCTACATAAATTGAGTCATGAGTAAATATATAAACAACTGGTTGTTTCATTAAAGCTGCCAATCGAATGGTATGCCGCATATAATCTGAAAAAATCAAGAAAGTTGAACAGTATGGACGAAAACCTTTGTGTAAAGATATGCCATTAGAAATTGCACCCATAGCATGTTCCCTTACTCCAAAACGAATATTTCGTGCGTCAAAGCAACCCTTTTGAACTTCAGGAAAGTCATCAAGATAGGTCTTGGTCGAGGGAGAAAGATCTGCTGAACCTCCAATTATATAATTGCATTTTTCTGCAATCTTATTTAATACTTTACCTGAGGCACTTCTGGTAGCAATCTTCTCATTAAAATCAAGCTCTGAAAAATTGAAATCAGCAGGTACTTCTAGCTTAATTCCCTTGTCCCACTCCTTCTTTTTTTCGGGAAATTTCCTTGACCATTTGTCGAATTTTTCTTCCCATTCTTCCCTACTCTTCTTGGAATCTTGTTCTTTTTTCTTAAAGAAATCTTTTACTTCATCACTTATATAAAAAGGTTTATCAACTGGTAATCCTATATTCTTCTTCAGTCCTTCTACTTCTTCTTTGCCTAAAGGGGCTCCGTGGGCAGTATGACTATCCTGTTTTGTTGGTGCACCATAACCAATATGGGTTCTGGCCATAATTAAAACTGGTTTATCATTTTTTTCTTTAGCCTTCATAAAGGCAGCTCTTAATTCATCAATATTATGACCATCAACATTTTCTATAACCTGCCAATTATAGGCACGATATCGGTCAGCTACCGATTCAGTAAAACTCAAATTTGTACCACATGCCAGGGAAATACAATTTTGATCATATATGACAATAAGTTTTTCTAATCCCCAATGCCCTGCTAAAGAAGCTGCTTCTGAAGTAATCCCTTCCATCATACAGCCGTCACTGGCTAAAACATAGGTATAATGATCAACAAGATTGTTTTCTTGGTCATTAAATTTTGCAGCAAGCATTTTCTCGCTCAAGGCCATCCCCACGGCATTAGCTAATCCCTGACCTAACGGACCTGTAGTTACCTCAACTCCTGGCGTAAAACCATATTCAGGATGACCAGGTGTTGAAGAACCTAATTGCCTGAATTTTTTTAAATCTTCTATTGTAACATCATAGCCAGCTAAATGTAACAGTGCATACAAGAGCATTGACCCATGACCTGCAGAAAGCACAAACCTATCTCTATTAGGCCAGTCTGATTTTTTTGCATCATACTTCATTATTTCTCCAAACAAAATCGCTCCAATTTCAGCACATCCTAATGGTAACCCGGGATGTCCGGAATTAGCCCTTTCAATAGAGTCAACAGATAAACCTCTAACAATTTTAGCTACCTCATTTAACATTTTATTCCTCCACAATATTTATTTAGTATTTTTTAAAATTTCTTCATTCCCTATAAATCATCCAGATGATTTAGCTGAAAGTACCCTGCTCAGTTCTATTTATTATCTCATCCTGCAGCTCCTTGTTTAAGTTATTAAAATAATCACTGTAACCTGCTACCCGTACAATGAGATTCTGATATTCCTCCGGGTTCTTCTGGGCAGCCCTTAGGGTCTGTGCCTTTACCACATTAAACTGGATGTGATGCCCGTCGAGTTTAAAATAAGCCCTGATAAGATGGGCTAAACTAGCCAGTCCTTTTTCTCCCTCAACCATAGAAGGGGTAAATTTCTGGTTTAACAGGGTGCCTCCGGTTCTGATATGGTCCATTTTGGCAGCTGATTTGATTACTGCAGTTGGTCCCTTTCGATCAGCCCCCTGCACAGGAGAGATGCCCTCTGAGAGCGGCTTGGCTGCCCTGCGGCCATCAGGGGTGGCTCCGATAACAGAACCAAAGTAGATATGACAGGTAGTCGGCAGCATATTAATACGGTAGGTACCTCCTTTAGTGTTCTTACGGCCATTGACTTCCTGGTAGAAGGTCTCAAAGACCTCACACATGATGGAATCAGCATAATCATCATCATTACCGTATTTGGGTGTTTGGTTCTTTAACAGTTGATGGATCTCCTTTTCGCCTCGGAAGTCATTGCTTAGCACTTCCAAGAGAGTGTCAAAGCTCAATTGTTTCTGATCATAGATATGATATTTAATGGCAGAAAGACTATCGGTGATGGTACCGATGCCTACTCCCTGGATATAGCTGGTATTATAGCGAGCACCCCCGGCATTATAGTCTTTACCCTTTTCGATACAGTCACTGGTAATAACAGAAAGAAAGGGTGATGGCATAGCTGTGGCATACAATTGTTCGATTATCTGATTCCCCTTGATCTTGATCTGGATAAAATAGTGTAACTGCTTCTTAAAGGCCTCAAAGAGCTGCTTGAAATTTGTAAAGTCTCGGGGATTGCCGGTAGCAAGACCGATAATCTTACCAGAACGAGGATCCTGGCCATTGTGTAAGGTAACCTCTAAGACCTTAACCAGGTTAAAATAACCGGTTAGGATGTAGGCCTCTTTGCCGAAGGCACCGGTCTCAACACAACCGCTGGTACCCCCCTGGCGGGCATCGGTGAGGGTCTTGCCCTGTCTGAGTAGCTGGGCGATGACCTCATCGGCATTAAAGACTGAAGGCTGTCCCCATCCCTTGCGGATAATCTCACAAGCACGTTTCAAGAAACGGTCAGGATTTTTTTTGCTGAGCTGAATGTTGGTACTTGGCTGCAAGAGGCGCATTTCGTCAATTACCTCTAAGATAAGATAGGTTAGCTCATTTACCCCATCAGAGCCATCGGGTTTTAAACCACCATTATTGATATTGGCAAAATCGGTATAGGTGCTGCTTTCAGCTAAGGTAATCCCTACCTTGGGAGGGGCAGGTTGATTATTAAACTTAATCCAGAAACATTCCAATAATTCTTTCGCCTTGTCCTTATCTAAGATACCAGATTGAATATCCTTTAGATAGAAAGGATACAGATGCTGGTCCAGATGTCCGGGATTAAAGGAGTCCCAGGTATTAAGTTCGCTGATTACACCAAGATGGACAAACCAGTACATCTGCAGGGCCTCCTGAAAATTACGTGGGGCATTGGCAGGTACCTGTTGACAGATTTGGTCAATTTTTAGTAATTCTGCTTTCCTTTTGTGGTCTGGTTCTTCTTCGGCCTTTTTTTTGGCTAATTGGGCATAACGGTTGGCCAGTAAGATGATGGCATCACAGCAGATGGACATTGCCTTTAGCTGGTTTTGCTTTTGATATGCCTGCTGGTCATTGTGATAATCTAAAAGGCTAAGCTGCTGGGTGATTTCTGCTTTGAAAGAGAGAAAGCCTCTCTGATAGATCTTACCGTCTGCCACGGTATGACCGGGTGCTCTTTGTTCCATAAATTCGGTAAAGATTCCGGCTTGGTAGCAATCCAGCCAATCCTGGTCCATCAGGTTAAACAGCTGATATCTGATAGATCTTTCCTGCCAGAATGGAATAATCAATTCTTGCTGAATCTTCTTTGTTGTAGCACTTACCTGAAAGGAGATCTTTGCTCTATTGTTTATCAAGCTAAGATCATTAAGGGTATGACAGCAAAGCTCAGGATAGGTAGGGGTACCCCCTGGTGAGCTTCCCCTTTCTCCCACGATTAATTCTCCCTTGTCGATATCAATAGCCTTGTTTTCTAAAAGATGCTTAAAAGATAGGGCTCTTAAGATTGGGATAGGTACCTTGCCTATATACTCTTTATAGGCTTCGGTTATTAAGTTTGCCCTTTGGATATCGATATAGGGTTGAGTAGTTAGGCTTTTTTGGCGTAATTTTTCGATTCTGGAATTCATTTTTATCCTCCAATAGTTACCTTAATGTTCTTTTTTTGGAATATCTGTCCTAAGCTGGCGATTTGGTCTTCTGAGGGCGGTTTACTATCTGTCATTTTTTCTTCTAAGGCCAGCTTAGCATATTTTCCCAGCCCCATCTTATGAAAAGGCAACAGGCTGACTGTCTTTAATTTTACCGGTATAGGTTTGATGCTTTGTTTGGTCTATCAATTTAATATCATATAACCATAAATCGACAATGCTTTCAATTTTTTCAAAGTGAGACCAGGGAACATAACCACATGTATCAACAGCACTATGGATACCCACTTTTTTGCAGTGATGCAATAACCGGGCGAGAAAATCAATCTGAAGCATTGGTTCACCTCCGGAGAAGGTGACTCCTCCATCGGACTGCTGATAGAATATCTCATCTTTTTTGATTTCTGCCAAAACCCCATCTACGCTTACATCCTTACCAATGATTTCTCTGGCTTTTCCGGGGCAAATATCAACACACAGTCCGCATGCCTGGCATTTATCCCTTAAGGTGAAGGGATAAGAGTTTTTGATGACAATTGCTTTTTGTGGGCAGAGGGAGACACACTGGTAGCATTGAATGCAATCTCTAAAATCAAAGAGAATCTCCGGCTTTGGCGACCAGCTCTCAGGGTTATGACACCACCGACAACGAAGAGGACAACCTTTGAAGAAGACAGTGGTTCTAATACCCGGGCCGTCATGAATGGCATATTTTTTAATGTCAAAAATTGTTCCTGTATACATAATTTTCAATCTATTAATTAAGCTAATTTATTTCTTTATTATATTTTTTGGATAACAATATTATATAGATTAGGAAAGTATTATAATACTACCACTTTGCTATTCATAAATAAACCCTGCCAGATAGTACTAACTTATCTGACAGGGTTTTGTAAAAATAATTCAAATTATTAAAAATCAAACACTGATTTTATTCTGTTAATAGCTTCTTGCAATTTGTCAATGGGCAAAGTATAGGCAATTCTGACATATCCTTCTCACCAAAACTCCTGATCCTGATGCCATAAGGTTGGCTGCTCCATTCACCAATGATAACTTTTTTATCACAGCCCATTTCTCTCATCATTTTTTTCATAATTAGGGAACCAAAATTAGCAGTTGTAAAAATGAATAACCATACCATCTTCTAAATTCGGAATTAATTTTTCAAGGAATGTCTTATTACCTACAGCAGGAAAACTCATAATTATTATTCCTGCATCTCTCACCGCTTCTTTGATATCATCTGTAACAACACTTAATTTTGCCAAACCCTCTCTTTTAAATCCATATAAACTTTGCTGCAAGCCACTGAGACGGATTTCCTTTTTATCTTTGATACACCCTAAACCATCAAAAAACTCTGGAAGTTCATAGAGGCGGACTTCTCTCCCTTGATGGGCAGCACAAGCAGCATGACCCCGCGCAGTTGCACCTCCTCCCAGAACGGCAATTGGTTTACCTTTTAAATAACTCATATCAACCATTTTCAGATCTCCTTTTTATATAATTATAGAATAGTTATTAATTTCAATTCTTAAAAACGGCCTCCTAATACTAATCTTGGTAGCCATAATGCTAATTCTGGGAAATAAGTAACAGCCATCAGGGTAGGTAAATATCCAAAAACTATAAATATCAAGGCAGGCTTTAATGTCTGCGATACTGGTGTCTTAGACATTCGGGCACCAAAATAAAGTGTTGGTGCAGTAGGTGGAGTCACATTACCCATTCCCAGGTTAACACCAATGATTGCAGCAAAATGAATAGGGCTTACACCCAGTGATATTGCTACCGGCAAAAGAATTGGAGTACAAAGTAACATTGCGCTTACATCATCCATTATCATTCCAATGATTATCATAAAAATATTAAGCATAAACAAAATGATATACTTATTAGTAGAAATAGCTGTGAGAAAACCCATGATAATAGCTGGCAGATGTTCCTGTATATAAATACGGCTGAGCATCATAATACAGTACATCATTAACATAACCACTCCTGTAGTAGTAGCTGTTTCAATAATAACCTCTAAGAAATTATTCTTGTTTAGTCCTTTGTAAATATAAAAGCCAACTGGAATGGAATAAAGTACCGCTACTGCTGCAGCTTCTGTGGGTGTCATAATTCCACCGTAGATACCACCTAAAACAATAACTGGCATAATTAAAGCAGGGGTTGCTTTTCTACCTCTATTCCCCAACATTTTAAATGTTGTCTTAATATCTACTGCTTCATTGACATGAACATCAGTATTATTCCTAAGTAAAATTAGATTAATAATACTCAAAAGGGCTGTTAGCATTAGTCCCGGTCCCACTGTAGCAAGAAAACATGCCAGAACCGATTGTTGCCCAACCCAGGCATAAAGTATCATCTGGGAACTGGGAGGAATAAGAAGTCCTAAAGGAGCTGCACAGGAAACCAATGCTGTTGCATGCCCCATAGGATAACCATTTTCACGTAATCTTGGAAACATAATGGAACCAATACATGAAATAGTAGCTGCACAACTTCCCGAAATAGACCCAAATACAGCACTGGAAACCACCGCTACAACTCCAAGTCCACCCTTGATTCTCCCAACTAAAACCTCAACTAAATTGACCAGGGAATTTCCAATACCTCCTCTATCCATCATTCCGCCAACCATAATAAACAACGGTATGGCAAGGAGTACAACAGAGCTCATCTGACTATAGCTATAAGGAAGTAAAAAACTTGGATCATACCCTTGAACCACAACCATAAAAGTTGTGGATAACATAAAACAGAAAGGGACTGGAAGACCGAGAAGCAAGCTAATAATAATGAGTAACAAAGCAATAATAACAGTCATATCTTATACCCCCTTTTGCTGTTTTCTTGTATATAAAAACAATTGGCCATGGTTAGCTCCTCCTCATTTCAATAAGACCAAAAAGGTCTTCCAGGAAATAAATTACCGAATAGATCGACATCAGAAAATACCCCACAAAGATTGAGAACTGAGACACAACAATCGGAATCCTCAAGCCTGTAGTCCGGGGCATATACTTAAGACAATGTCTTATCATATCTATCGACCAATAAGTAAAAAGAATACACAGACTAGCTACAATCAAATTTATGACAACATTGAGGAAAGCCTGACTCTTTTTACTCATCATTTGTGGTAAAATATCGGCTTTTACATGGCTTTTTTCATATACTCCGTATGAACTCCCCATAAAATAGAGCCAAAATGCAGCAATAATTACAATTTCTTCAATGCCATAAAGGTCAGATCTGAAAACATACCTTAGCACTACTACTGCACACATAATAAGCACCACAAAGACGCTGGAAGCAATCATAAGCCATTTTTGTATGCTGACTAATAATTTCCAAATTAACGAATTTTTGATTATTTCAATTGTATTCATTGTTTCCTCTCACTCTACTTAATATAAAAAAATAAGGCAGGAATAATTCCTGCCTTATTTTTGCTAATTATAGAGACTCTTTTACCTTATCCAGAACATCTTTTCCAAACTTATCTTCAAGTTTTGGCCAGGTAGTATTTCTTATATGTTCAGCTAATGCTTCTCTTTCTTCAGATGTAAATTCTAATATTTCTATACCATAATCAGTCATTAACTTCATATTCTCTTCATCAATAGCCTGCCAGTCTTTAAAACTTAAATCAGCCTCAATATCCACTGCATCCTGGATAATTTTTTGTTCATCAGCACTGAGTGAATCCCAGAGTTCCTGATTAATCAAAAATGCTGTCTGGTCAAAAAGACAATTATAAGGAATATAATAATTTATAACATCTTTGAAAACCTGGTAATTAATCTCAGATGAACCGCCTATCCAACCATCACATACTCCTGTCTGAATAGCGCTGTATGTGTCAGCATAAGGTATAGAAGTAGTTCTATAACCCATATCCTGGGCAGTTTCCCTATAAACTGTCAAAGGAGCAATACGAATCAGGCTATTTTTATCCGCTTTTGGATCACTATAATTTTCTGGTTTTTTAGCCGAACCAATACCAATAAATCCTTCACCATTAATCCTTAAAAGCTTAATTCCTAATTTAGCAATTGCCTCATCAATAAGACTATAGACATAGGATCCAGGAGACAGTTGGTCTCTCATATCATCATAATTATCAGCAAGGAAAGGAAGAGAACCGATTTCGAGCATAACATCATACTCACTGGGTATGAAGATTAGCCCCATCTCAATTGTTCCTCTCTGTATTTCCTGGAAAACCTGTGTATAATCCCCCAGCTGGTTCATAGGAAACACATCCATCTTGATTTTACCATCTGTGGCTTCATCTACTTTTTCGGCAATTCTATAAAGACCCTTGGTAGATCTGTATTCTATGGGTGAGATACCAGCAACCTTTATTACCAGCTCATCTTGTGCCAATATTGTATTCCCAATAGTGCCAAAAAGCAGGCCTACTATAAATATTCCTAACATAAATAATTTTACTTTTCTCATTTTGAATCTCCTTTTTTATTTAGTATTTTAAAATACAAAAATCTTTTTTATACTTATCACCTCCTGTTTCTTGCTATGTAAATTCTTCTAGCTTCTTTTGAGAAATCCTGGTAAAAATTGTCAGAATCACTTGGGCAATATAATTTTGCAGTTTTACGGGCACAGCAGGTTTATTAACCCACCGGTAAGAACTTGAGTAATAGTAGTGGCATCCTCTAAATCAACGTATTCCTCAGGAGAATGAACATTGTCCCCATCTGCTCCAATTATAATTGTAGGAATATTAGCTCTGTTTTTATCTCCCAAATAATTAAAGTCTCCAATACTCATAAAACTACTCAACACAGGTTTTTGACCTGTTAATTCCATAAATGAATTCTCAAATTCTTTTACCATTATATGGTCTTTTGAGGTAATATATGAACCATATCCTTTTACTTCCGGATAAGGGGCATCTCTGAATCCAACTTCAACTTGTGATTTTAAATTTAGCTTCTCAATTATTTCTTCCGCATCTTTTTTAACTTGTTCTTCAGTTTCACCGACAACAACATGTCTATCTGCCAGTACTCTACTTTTATCTGGTACTGAAATAGTTTCTCCTCCCCCTTCTACCTTTAATACACATAAAGAACCCTCTCCAAGAAAAGGATGAGAACCTAATTTCATTTTCTCTAATGCTAGAATAACTTTTGAGGCATCTACTAATGCGTTAACCCCCAAATAAGGCATTGCCCCATGAGCAGATTTTCCTCTGACTTTTATCTCATACAGGTATCGTCCCCGTGCCCCAATAAGTAAACAAGGGTTATTGACACCCTTTGGTGCAAAAGCAGCGGCTGGTTCAGTCACAATCGCCATATCGCAGGAATCTGTGATACCATCTCTAATTAAGGCATCTGTACCTAATCCATATGGACCCTCTTCATCAACAACAGCGGTAAACAAAACTTTGCCTTTTAATTTATTCTCAATTTTTTTTAATAATTCTATTGCAATCATGGCAGCTGCCAATCCTGATTTCATATCAAGGGCACCCTGACCATACAGTTTATTGCCCTCAACCTTTGCACCGACCGGATCCCTTTTCCAACCACTGCAAATCTTTACTGTGTCCATATGTGCATTCAATAAAACTGTCGGTCCATCATTATTACCTACTTCGGCAATTACATTATGACCTTCAAATTTAGTTATTTTTTGTTCTGAAACTTTATGTAACCACGGTTCCAGCTTAATTCTTTTCAGATAATCATCTACAAAATTAGTAATTTCCTCTTCCTCAAACCATGGACTAGGAATCTTTACTAAATCACTAATTAGTTTTTCCACTTTTTCACGATTTATTTCTTTTATTAATGATTGATGTTTCTCTAATTTATTCATTGTAATTTTCTTCTTTCATTATTTTTAAACACTCCTAAATAATATTTAGCCTTTGACAATCTCAACCTGGCTTATGGCATCGATTTCGTCTAATTTAACCTTTACCAGCTCCCGGTGAGATGTAGGAACATTTTTCCCTACATAATCTGCCCTAATAGGGAGTTCTCGGTGACCACGATCAATTAATACCACCAATTGTATACATTTTGGCCTCCCCATATCAACGATAGCATCCATTGCTGCCCTGATAGTCCTGCCAGTATAGAGGACATCATCGACTAAAAGAATCTTTTTGTCCAGGATTTGAAAGGGTATTTCTGTCTTCATGACAATAGCATTAGGTTGTTTTTGTTTCAAATCATCTCTATAGAGAGTAATATCCAGGACACCTACGGGTATAGTTCTTTTTTCTATGCTATTAATATTCTCTGATATCCTTCTTGCCAGATATTCACCTCTTGTTTTTATGCCAATTATGCCTAAATCCTGTACTCCTTTATTTTTTTCAATTATCTCATGGGAAATTCTGAGTAAAGTACGATCAATATCCTGTTTATTCATAATGACAGATGTAGGTGGATATCCCAAATTATTACTCCTCTTCTTAAAATATAGAGATTGTTTTCTCCTTATCCTCTATACTAAATGATCTAAAAAAATCTTTCTATATAATTACCTGAATCAATATATCAACACAATTAACCATCAATTTATATTCCAGCAATCCCTTCCTCAATAACATCTAATGCTTCATCCAATTGCTCATCAGTAATCACCAAGGAGACCAGCATTCTTAAAAGATTCTTATTGATTCCCGCAGATGGAACAAAAACTCCATGTTTAACGCAATACTGTGCAACTTTTCCGGTCTGTTCTGTTGCAGGCTCTTTGGTCTGTCTGTCTTTTACTAATTCTATAGCCGTCATGGCACCAATACCACGAACATCACCTATTATCGAATATTTTTCTTTCATTTCCAGGAATCTTTTCTTCAATCTGTCTCCAATTTTGCCAGCTCTTTCCAGCAAATTTTCCTTTTCAATAATTTTAATTACTGTAAGGGCAGCCTGACAAGCCAAGGGGTTTCCGACATAAGTACCACCAATGCTACCACCAGGTAAAGTGTCTGTTATTTCTTTGCGTGCAATCACCGCTGAAAGAGGTAATCCTGAGGCTAATGATTTAGCCAGACAGGTCATATCAGGTTCAATGTCCCAGTGTTCTATGGCAAAGAATTTTCCTGTTCTGCCTATTCCAGATTGGATTTCATCAGTTATCATCATTATGCCGTATTTAGTGCATAACTCCCTGATGTGTTCTAAAAAACCATCAACTGGAATGTTAAAACCACCTTCTCCCTGTATTGGCTCTATAACCACCGCAGCAACTGTTTCGGGATTAACCAAATTAGTCATAACCCTTTCAAAATTCTCAATTTCAATAGAAGGATGATAGGGAGTAGGGAATGGCAATCTATAGATCTCGGGGGCAAAAGGACCAAACTTATACTTATAAGGCATTGCCTTGTGGGTCATGCTCATAGTTAACAAGGTTCTCCCATGAAAGGAATTTTCAAAGACAATAACGCCTGATCTTCCAGTATAGGCTCTTGCAATTTTTACAGCATTTTCAATTGCCTCTGCACCACAATTAAACAAAGCCACATTCTTAGGACCATTACCCGGGGCTAATTGTGCTAATTTTTCAGATAATGCCACAAAAGATTCATAGGGAATTGCAGTAAAATCGGTATGGGTAAATTTCTCTACCTGCTGTTTTACAATATCAACAATATCTGGGTGGGCATGGCCTACGGCAAGACAGCCCCATCCTCCAGTTAAATCAATATAGCGATTTCCATCCACATCTGTTACTAAAGCCCCTTTTGCATAATCAATATATCCCGGAGAAAGGGAACCTCCCATTGGTCTAGCAACATATTTTTCTCTTCTTTTGGCGATTTCCTGTGATTTCGGGCCCGGGATTTCAGTTTTTAGAGAAATAAATTTTCTCATGACCGTTATCTCCTCTTCTTTATTTTTTAATTCATTCCAAGTAAATATCGCACCCGCATAGCGGGTGGCTTCAAGAACCTCTAAAATAGGTTCGATCCTCAGGTGAAAAATTGCCAGATAGCTTTTCTTATTCTTTTTTCATGGTAAAACCAATTTATTTAACCATTGCTGCCCTATAAGAATGTGCTTTTTATGGTTAAATAAAAAAATTAGAATCATAATTTAAAAATTAATCACTTAATGTAGCAACCATAACAGCCTTGATGGTATGTAAGCGATTCTCGGCTTCATCAAAAACAACAGAATGTTTACTTCGGAATACTTCGTCAGTTACTTCCATTGATTTTAATCCATATTTTTCATAAACATCTTTTCCAATAATAGTATTAGTATCATGAAACGAAGGAAGACAATGCATAAAAATTACCTCAGGATTGCTGGTAGCACTTATCAGCTTCATATTGACCTGGTAGTCTTTCAATAACTGAATTCGTTCCTCCATTTGCTTTTCTTCTCCCATTGAAACCCAAACATCAGTATAAACTACATCTGCTTGCTGAACACCTTCTGCAATACTATCAGTTATCTGTATATTAATGTCATTACCAGAATCTACAGCTAGCTTTTTAGCCTCTTCTACTAATTCTTTTTTGGGAAATAAGGACTTTGGAGACACTATTCTAAATTTTATACCCATAATTGATGAGGCAAGTAACAAAGAATTCGCCATATTGTTTCTTCCATCTCCTACATATGCCATAACAACCTGGTCTAAAGGTTTTTTTACATTCTCCATGATAGTCATTAAATCAGCCAAAACCTGAGTAGGATGATAAAGATCGGTCAATCCGTTCCAAACAACTGCCCCTGAATGTTTTGCCAACATTTCCACTGATTCCTGTTTAAAACCTCTAAACTCAATTCCGTCATAATATCGGCCTAAAACTTTAGCTGTATCTTCAATGGATTCCTTTTTTCCCATTTGAGAACCAGTTGGACCTAGGTAAGTGATATTGGCTCCCTGATCAAAGGCTGCAACTTCAAAGGCACATCTGGTTCTAGTTGAAGACTTTTCAAATATCAAAACAATGTTTTTCCCTTTTAGCATTTGTTTTTCAGTTCCATTATATTTTGCCTTTTTTAATTCAATAGCTAAATCTAATAAAAATTTAATTTCTTGTTTTGAAAAATGCTTTAGAGAAATTAGATTACGATTTTTTAAATTGATGGCCATTTTTATTTTTACTCCTATATTTGTTAATACAAAATAATAATCTTTATTTCTTTTGGATTATTTATCTTTTAGAATTTTATAACCCAAGCGTCTTGAAATATCCATTGCCTTTTTTTTGCTGACAGAAATCATTTCCTTTCTTTTTTCCAGGCTCATTCGAAAAGCCGGAGCTGATATACTAATAGCAGCAATGACTTTGCCATGAATATCATATATGGGGACTGCTATACAGTTAACTTCTTCAATTTGTTCTCCATTATCAACAGCATAACCAGACTGCTTTATTTTAAGCAATTCATTCTCTAACATCTTCGGCTCTGTTATGGTGTTCTTGTTATATTTGGTTAATTCTTTGCCTACAATAATTTTGGAACGAACTGATTTTGGCTGAAAAGCCATAAGAACTTTTCCAATGGCAGTACAGTGAAAAGGAGCCCTTCTCCCCGGATAAAGAATTGCCTTTACTATCCTGGTTGACTCTACTTTATCTAAATACACAACCTCCCCTTCATCCAAAACACCCAGGTTAACTGTTTCATCAAATTTCTGTGCAATCTCTTTTAAAAATGGTGCAGATTCATTAAAAACATTAAGCTGGTGAAGCTTTGTCATTCCAAGCTCAACAACTTTTAATCCTAAAGTATATTCCTGGCTATTTGGAACTTGCTCTACAAATCCCCAGTACTTCAAGGTATCCATCATACGATGTACAGTACTGGGGAATATGCCTAATTGTTGGCTTAATTGTGTAATGCTGATTGGTGAAGGATGATGCAATAATACTTCTAAAATAGATAATGCTCTAGCTAAGGCCTTAACCGGATAATTGGGTTCTCTATTCATCCTGGTTCCTTATAAAAATAGAATAGTTTTCTTAAAATATATAATCACATTCTATTTTTATATTATAATAAAAAAAGAAAAATATCAATAATTTTTATTTATTTTATTTTTATAAGTCTACTAATTTGATTTTTAATAATTAAATAGATAAAGCCCCCAATACAATTATTCACATAAATGCACAAAAATACCGCTTCTCAATTTTGGTTCAAACCAGGTAGACTTAGGGGGCATAATTTGATTATTGTTGGATACTGCTATTATCTCCTCTATTGAGGTTGGAAAAAGTGTAAAGGCAATATTGGCCCCTAATTGGATTTCTTCTTCCAGTCTCTGTAACGCATATTTGCCACCGATAAAATCGATCTTTTTACTTTTTTGCGGATTCTTTATCCCCAGTAGGGGGTTTAAAACCCAATTTTGTAATATTGATACATCCAATTTATTAATAATATCCTCAGTTTCTTTGAGAATTTTCTCAGATATAAACACTTTAAACCATTGCCCGTCAAGATTCATACCAAATTCACCTTTTTGTGATGGTAAATAAGGTTTGTTTGAATTGATTTTTTCAATATAAAAATGCTCTTCTAGTTTCGATAGAAAACTATTCGGATAAAATTCTTCTAAATCTTTGATTAATCGGTGATAGCCTAATATTTCAATCTGATTCTGTGGTATTAAAACAGCTGGAAAATAGGCATACTCATTATCATCGAACTCGATATTATTGTTATCTTTCTTTTTTCTATGCTCCATCTTTGCAACTTCTACCGCTGCAGACACTCTATGGTGTCCATCAGCAATATATAAATTTTCAATATCATTAAAGGCTTCCCTAAATGCTTCAATTGTCTTGGTCTTATTAATCTTCCAGCAACAATTTCTTATACCATCATCAGATATAAAATCATATATTATATTTTTTTCTATCATTTCTTTTTTAACTAATTTTTCAATATATGAATTGTCCTGGTAAATAACCATTGCACAACCTGTATGAGCCTTAGTTTCATTGATATGTTGAACTCTTTCTTGCCAGGTTAAAACCCTGACTTTTTCATGGTCTTTAATAACCTTTTTGACATAATCATGCACAGATAAACAGGCTACAATCCCATTACGTTGATAGTTGCCATTTCTTTGCTGATAAATGTAAAGACAATTTTCCTTTTCTTTTGCTAATACTTTATTATCAATAAGATCTTTTAAATTTTTTGCTGCCTGTTTTGCTAATTCCGGATAAGGAAGTACCTTATCAGAACAATTCATAATCTCTGGTTTTATTACCTTCAAAAACGAATAAGGATTTCTCTTAACTATCTCTAAAGCCTCATCCTTGCTCACTACATCATAGGGAGGAGAATTGACTTCATTAACTTTATCATTTTTCGGTCGTAGTGCCTTGAAGGGTCTAATTCTTGCCATCTAATTCATCCTCATAATCTTTCTATCACGATAATCTTCAATTATTTTTAAAATTTGTTGACCAATACGTGCCTGCGCTTCTTTAGTTGATGCTCCTATATGGGGAGTAACTGAGACTTTCTCATGTTGGAGTAAGGAAATTTTGTCACATGGTTCCTCACAATATACATCTATTCCTGCCCCTGCTATCTCTTCGTTATTTAATGCCTCAAGAAGAGCATCTTCATTTACCAATCCTCCCCTGGCTGCATTAATTAAATATGCACTCTTTTTCATTTTTTTAAATTCTGGCTTATCAATTAAATAAACCCCATTTCCATTAGCCGGAATATGAAGAGAAATAAAATCAGATTTATTTAGCAATTCATCCAAAGAAACAAATTTATATTTAGAATCTACCTTCATAGGTCCCATAACATCAGTATAAGTAATCTCCATCCCCAAAGCGCTAGCTTTTTGTGCCAAGGCTTGCCCAATTCTTCCCATACCAATTATGCCTAAATACTTCCCGGATATTTCAATTCCCTCACATTGTTTCTTAACCCACTTTCTTTCACGTAAACCTAGATTAGCGGGAACTATTTTTCTTGCTAAGGTCAGCATATGGGCCAGTACTAACTCGGCTACTGCAGCACTGCTTGCCTCTGGAGTATTTGCTACTGATATTCCTTGCGATCTGGCATAATCTACATCTATATTGTCCAGTCCTACACCTGCACGAATAATCAAATTCAAATTTCCAGTTTGAAGGGCTGAATCAATTACATTTTTCATAACCTTAGTTGCTGAACGGATAATCATTATTTCATGATTCTGGACTTCCTGAAAAATTTCCTCCGGTTTATCAATACTAACAGTAATTTGAAATTCTCTTCTTTGTAACTCCTGAATTAGAAAAGGGTCAATTTTATCTTTTATAAGAATATTAATCATTCTTTTTTACCTCCATAGCTTATAATATTTCATCAATCGTAGATAGTAATTCTTCTATCTCTTCTAAGGTAATATCACCCATATGGGCTATACGAAATGTTTTCTCTTTTAATTTCCCATAGCCATTGGAAATCATAAGGCCTTTTTTAGCTAATTGCTGGTTTAGTTCCTTAAAAATAATGCTTCTGGTATTCTCGACACAAGTAACTGTATTTGATGCAAATTCTTCCGGAGCAAACAATGCAAAATTTTCCTTAGCCCAGTCTCGAACCTTCTTAGCCATTGTAGTATGGCGTTGGAATCTATTCTCTATCCCTTCTTCAAAGATCTTATCTAGCTGATAATTTAGAGCAAACATATGGGAAAGAGAAGGAGTAGAAGGATATTGATAATCTTTTTTCTGCAAATAATCATATAGTCGCAATAAATCAAAATATACACCTCGGTATTCAACTTTTCTGGCAGCTTGTAATGCCTTTTCTGAAATAGAACATAAAGATAAACCAGGTGGCAAAGCCAGGCATTTTTGGCTAGAAGTAATGCAGATATCAATACCCAACTCATCTACTGGAATTTTAACCCCACCTAGAGAACTTACCGTGTCAACAGAAAAAATAATATCAGGATATTTGCGTACAACCTCGGCAATTTCCTCAAGAGGATTCATAACACCAGTAGATGTTTCATTATGGGTAACTGTAATTATATCATATTTGCCGGTTTCTAAGGCCTTTTCAACCATTTCACCCCTGATAGCCTGACCATAATCAACTGCAAAACGATCCGCATCTATCTTGTTTGCTATAGCCATTTCATACCACCTATCTCCGAAAGCTCCACATGTAAAAACCGCGGCACATTTGCGAGTACAAGAACGAATAGCACCTTCCATTAAACCGCTCCCCGAAGAAGTGGATAAAAGAATTTCATTATTGGTATACATAATCTTTTTTAACTTTTGGCTTATTGTCCTCTGTAAATCAGAAGCTTCCTTGGTTCGATGACCAATTAAAGGACTTGCCATTTTTTCTAACACATCTTTTTTTACTTCAGTTGGACCAGGAATAAATAATTTCTTTCGCATTTTTTCTCCACCTTTTTTCTTTTCTTCTTTTTATAATAAAAAACCCCAGCAGTTATTTAAAATAACTACTGGGGACGATAAATACTACGTGGTACCACCCCAATTCAGCTTTTTTCTACTATATAACTATTAGAATATGTGAATAAAGCAATGAATTTGAGCCCTCATTAAAATTAACGCTATAAGCGTTTTGAGATATTCAGTATTATTTTATACCTTTCTCCCAAAAATTTTTCAGATGGATTTTAGTCAATTCCCTGCTGAGCTTTCACCAAATTTCAGCTCTCTGAAAAGGAATCTAAACTTACTTTTCTGAATTTAATATTTTTATATTCAATTATAAAAAATCGAAAGAAAAAGAGCTAAAAAGTGATAAAAAGCTAAACCTCTTTAAGAGGTTCTTAAAGCCACCCGCTATGCGGGTGCGATATTTACTTTCAGTGTTTAAAACAACGATGACCAGTAAAAACCATAATTATACCATGTTTATTAGCAGCTTCAATGACCTCATTGTCCCTTTTAGATCCTCCTGGTTGAATAATAGCTTTCACTCCTGCCCGGGCGGCTTCTTCCACACCATCTGAAAAAGGGAAAAATGCATCAGAGGCAAGATAGCTATTCTTAGATTTTTCTCCGGCTTTACGCACGGCAATCAAGACGGAGTCCACTCTGCTCATCTGTCCTGCCCCTACTCCCACCAAATGTTTATTCTGGGAAAGAATAATTGCATTCGATTTAACATGTTTTACTATTTTCCAGGCAAGTAGTAACTCTTTTATATCTTCATCAGTAGGCTTATTTTCTGTGACTACAGTTAAATCATCTTTTGTTATCCCTTTAAAGTCGCGGTCCTGTAATAAAAATCCACCAGAAACCTTTTTAATATCTTTTATATGACGATCCTGTATACGCAGATCACCAACTTGCAACAATCGACGATTTTTCTTTTCTCTAAGAATATTTAAGGCTTTTTTACTAAAAGTAGGTGCTACTATTGCCTCTACAAAGGGGGTTTCATTAATTAAGCCAGCTAACTTTTCTTCCACTCGACGATTGATGCCGATAATGCTGCCATAAGCAGATAGAGGATCCCCCTGATAAGCCTTTTGATACGCCTCTTCTATAGTTTCAGAAGTAGCCAAACCACAAGGATTAGTATGTTTGATAAAAGTTACAGTAGGTTCATCAAAATCCTTAATAATAATAAGCGCTGCTTCCAAATCAACTAAATTATTATAGGAAAGTTCTTTGCCACCCAATAGTTCCGCATCACCTAGATTGGCCTCTTCTGTAAGTTTCTCCTGGTAAAAAGCTGCCTTTTGGTGTGGGTTTTCTCCATACCTGAGAGAATTAACTTTTTGGGCACCCATAACTAAATAATTCGGAAGATATCCTTCGTTGGGAATCAACTTTCTATTTAAATAGCGAAAAATCAGACTATCATAATAAGCAGTATGTTGAAAAACTTTTACTGCCAATTTTTTTCTGGTATCAAGAGATATATTTCCCTCTGGTCCTTTTAACTCTTCCAATATTAACTGGTAGTCATTAGGGTCTGTTATCACTGTAACATCTTGATAATTTTTGGCAGCCGCCCTGAGAAGTGATGGTCCTCCAATATCTATATTTTCAATTGCCTCTTCTAAAGACACATTCTCTTTTAATACTGTCTTCTCAAAAGGATATAAATTCACTACAACAATCTGGATAGCTTCAATCTTTTGTTCTTCTAGTTGCTTCTGATGTTCGGAGTTATTACTTTGAGCCAATAATCCACCGAAAATAATGGGATGTAAGGTTTTTACCCTCCCATCCAAAATCTCTGGAAATTTTGTTACTTCAGATATTAAGGTAACATTAATATTCGCATTTTTTAATTCTCTGGCAGTACCACCAGTGGAAATAATTTCATATCCTGCTTTCTCTAACCCTCTTGCCATTTCAACGATGCCTGATTTATCCGAGACACTGATTATTGCCTTTTTTGTTTTTTTCACTTCTAATCCCTTTCCTTTTTAAATTTCTATATAATATTGTTTGGGGAAAGTTTTAACCCTTTCTTCCCAATATCTTTTCTATAATACAATCTTTCAAAATTTATTTTATCTGCTGCTTCATATGCTATCTCTATTGCACCGGACAATGTATCATCCCAGGCAGTAACCCCAAGCACTCTTCCTCCCGATGTAATAAACTTACCATTCTTCTTTTTTGTACCGGCATGAAATACCATAGCGTTTTGTTGATTGTCTATTTTTTCTAAACCAGTAATAATTTTCTCTTTTTCATATGCAGCAGGATATCCACCTGAAGCCAAAACAATACAAACCGCAGTCTGGTTGTACCACTCAACTTCAATTTTTTTTAATTTCTCTTCTTGCGTGGCACACAATACTTCAATTAAATCTGTTTTTAGTCCAGGGAGGATCACCTGTGTTTCAGGATCGCCAAATCGGGCATTAAATTCTAATACTTTGGGGCCTTCATCTGTTAATATCAATCCAGCATACAACACCCCTTTGAACTTTCTTCCTTCCTGTCTCATGCCTTCAATTACCGGTTTAAAAACTCTCTCTAAAACCCAATTTTGGGTTTTAGAATCGAAAAAAGGAACTGGCGAATAAGCCCCCATTCCACCAGTATTAGGCCCTAGGTCACCATCACATATTTTTTTATGGTCCTGAGATGCTTTCATTGGAATAAAGTATTCTCCATCAGTAAATACCAGCATTGACACTTCTTCACCGGTAAGATACTCTTCGATAACCACTCTTCTTCCGGCTTTACCAAATTTATTTTCTCTCATTATAGAAGATATTGCCTTTTCTGCCTGAGATAAATCTTGTACAATAAGGACACCCTTCCCGGCTGCCAGTCCATCTGCTTTAATTACCAAAGGAAAAGATTGTTGTTGCAAATAATTTTGTGCCTGTTTATAATCTTCGAATACCTGATACCTGGCTGTGGGAACCTGATATTTATCCATGAGGTTTTTGGCAAAAACTTTACTTGATTCTATCTCTGCAGCTTCTCGTGTAGGACCAAATATTGGAATATTATTCTTTTCAAATAAATTGACAATTCCCAGGGAGAGGGGTAATTCAGGTCCAACGATGGTTAAATCTACTTTTTTATCCCTGGCAGCTTGCAATAATCCTTTAAGATCCTCAACTTCAATTTCCAGACATTCTGCCTGTGAAGCAATCCCAGCATTACCGGGCGCACAGTATATCTTGTCAATATTTTTACTCTGTGATAATTTCCATACAAGGCAATGTTCTCTGCCACCACTACCAATAACCAATATCTTCAAAACAGATCCTCGCAATCTAATATTTTATATTATAACATGTTAACCAATTTGCAAAATAATACGATAATATTTTATCGACAAACAATATATAGTGCAAATTATCAGACTCTTTTTGACAATATTATCCTGACTAGTTTTTTTGTTCTTAGTTTTTGGTTTTTTTGATTTATTAGCATCTATCCCACTATTTCTATCTGAAAATTGTAAACTGAAAACCGCTTTTTCTTGCACCTTGAATCTTGCGTCTTATTAACTGGTAAATTATATTGCTTATCACTAATTACTTGTTACTCATTACTATACATAATACGCACGACAAATTTAAAACACTTCATAACTCAAATAGCGCAATAGGCTATTTAATGAACCAGTAGGGTAGAGAAAAAGATTATCGGAAATTTTGATTCTTTCATCAAAAGTTGTCCCTATTTTTTTTAAGTCCAGGGCAGTTTTCTCACTTTTAAACAGCTGAACTAAAACTCTTTCTTTGGCTAATAATAAGGCACTATATTTTATTGATTCTGGTTTTTGTTTGGTATATCCCAGATAACTGAATACAAGAGATTTGGGGTTTGCTGAATATCCGGGTTTCTGTATAACACTAATTATATTGGGTCGGAATTCTCCTATGTTAGACTCAATCACCGGCAATTTTTTTAAGTGATGGTGATAATCAATGTAAGTATGAGAGCTATCGGTAATATCAATATTGACACCTAATTGTTGGAAACAGCTTTTTTTTAAAAACTTGATTATGTCAGTATCTTCTTCTATTTTACCACCAAAAACAGATAAAGATGCCTTTTTTTTATTGTCAATAAATGTCCATTCTTTGCTATCTTGCAAACCTAATACAAATTGGTTTTCATATTTTAAAAAAACAGAGGCATAAAGCTCAAAATGACCCTCTACCTTCGATATTTTCTCAACAAAGTCTTTGATCCAGGTTCTATTCAATTGAATATCTCCTTTCTCTAATTTTATTAATCATTTTATGTTATGCCAGATAAGCATTAGAAACATATTGCAATACCATGCGATGGGTATTAAAGAAAGATGCATTTATTGCAATAGAGTGTCTCATTATATTAATCCATTTCTCACGTTCATGATAATAAGTTGGAATTATTTTTTTATCTAATTTCTGATATAGAGAATCAGCCTCTTCATTATCAATGCTTTCAAAATTTGCAGCAGAACCAATTGACCATCCGGTAATATCTTCAATACAGCCTTCGACCCACCAACCATCTAAAATACTAAAACTTGGTACACCATTATGAGCAGCCTTCATACCTGAGGTGCCCGAAGCTTCTTTGGGTTTTCTGGGAGTATTTAACCACAAATCCACCCCACTGGTCATCATTTTTCCCAAGTTCATATCATAATTTTCCAGATAGATAATTTTTACTTGCTCTTTTACCTGCTGAGATTCTTGAATAATCTTCTTTATTAGCTCTTTTCCTGAACTATCCGCCGGATGTGCCTTACCAGCAAAAACGAGCTGTATTTTCCCTTTGGTTCTGGCAATATCTATTAATCTAACAGGATCATGGAATATTAAATCAGCACGCTTATAGGCAGTGGCACGTCTAGCAAAACCAATGGTCAAAACATCTTTATCAAAGGCTAAATTATGTCTCTCATTAATGAAATCAATTAATTCTTTTTTTGTCTTTTGATGAGTATCCCAAACTTCATTATCCGGTATATTAAGGGCATACCGTAAACTAAATGGGTCTAATTTCCATCCAGGTATATAGTGATCATATAATTCAGAAAAATATGGATTTGTCCAGGTGGCTGAATGAATACCATTGGTAATTGAATCAATATGATATCCGGGAAACATTTCTCTAGAAACCATGCCATGTCTCTTGGCTACTCCATTAATATAATGACTAAGATTAAGGGCTAATTGAGTCATATTCAAATGTTCTTTTCCTGCTAGTTCCTGTAATAGGTCAAATGGAATAGGCTCTCCAAGAACCCTTTTTACCAATTCATAGGGGAATTTGTCCATTCCTGCAGGCACCGGAGTATGTGTTGTAAAAACACATTTATTTCTTACTTTTTCCATCTCCAGCTTATTCGTGTCTTCATTAAGGTGATGATTCAACAATTCCAGAACCAATAGGCTGGCATGACCTTCATTCATATGATACCTGGCAATATCATGATACCCCAGCTCCTGGAGCATCCTAACCCCACCAATTCCTAATATAATTTCCTGGGCTAAACGATATTTATTATCACCTCCATATAAATAATAAGAAAGGCTACGGTCATATTCGTTGTTCTCAGAAATATCAGTATCCAAAAAATAGACCGGGACTATATCTCCGTCTAATCCTCTCACGACATAGACCCAGGCTTGAATATTGACAATTCTCTGTTCAATCTCTACTTGCACTTTATTTGGTAATTTCATTAAATATTCTTCGGGATTCCACTGTTCAGGTAATTCCTGCTGAAATCCATTTTGATCAATTTTCTGTTTGAGATATCCTTTTTTATAAAGAAGAGTAATCCCAATCATGGGCACCCCCAGATCGGCTGCAGAACGAATAGTATCACCAGCCAAAATCCCTAAACCACCACTATAGGTTGGAATTTTTGAATCAACACATATTTCCATCGAAAAATAGGCAATTTTGTTCTCTTTTTTAATACATTCTTGTTGTTCAAATAGTAAACCTTTTTTTGCTTCCATTATCTCTCCTCGTCATGAATATACTTATTATGATTATTTACAAAAAATCTATTTAATTTTTCGTAAACTAAATTCATCAAACTTATTTGATTGTATCACATTTGGTCAAACTATTTGAAGAGCTTTTTTGCTATCAATTTTATTGGTATTTAACAAATTTTTTATAAACTTTTTATGATAAGTTAAAAATGATAATATATAATATTAGTAAAGCAAATAAATAGACCGATGTTTTAATCAATTTTTAGCTATCTATTTAGATTAACTTCAAAAAGATTAGTTACAATATTCCAAAAAGGAAATAAATAGAAATATATATGACCATACAAAAGCGCCTCTGGATTTCTAATTTAATATTGATTTTCATAACCATTGTCTTATTGATCGGAGTTAGTCTGATTATTACCGAACATTTTCAGAATTTTATCGGTTTACCATCACCGGATAACCATATGAGCCCTCTGAATCGCGCCCTTTATAGAGCTGAGAGACCCCTAATTAATGTTATTGAAACAGAGCCTGAACGTTTTCTGGAACAGGATTATTTACGACAGATCGATGGTTTTATTAACTCTTTAAATACTGGCTTGATTGTACAAAAAGATAATGAATTTATTTATTTCTCTTCTTTTGTAAACTCACTGGGATTTAAGAAAGAAGATATGTCCCTTGCACACTACCAAGCAGAGCCAAATCCTGATAATTTAACGCAGATTTCAGATAATTTATTTATGAAAGTAATCCCTTTTCATTTCAATGATCAATCTCAGGGAAAAATATTCTTAGTTTACGATTCCAGGTCTGCATCTCAGGAATTAAATCAATTTAAAAACTCAGTTATCTACACATTGATTTTGTTTTTAATAATTATTATAAGTATAAATACTCTAATCACTTACTTTCTATCCAAACAGATTGTCAATCCTCTCGTTCGACTAAAAAATGCAGCTATGCAGATTAGACAAGGCAATTATGATTTTAGCCTAAAATCCCCTTCAAGAGATGAAATTGGTGACCTTTTCCAAAGCTTGGAAGCTGCCAGAAAACGACTTAAAGAATCAGAAGAAACAAAAAAGAAATATGAAAAAAATAGAAATGAATTGATTACCAATATTTCTCATGACTTAAAAACACCAATTACTTCCATCAAAGGTTATGTAGAAGGAATTATGGATGGTGTACCAAAATCAAGAGAAAAACAGGATAAATATTTACAGACTATTCATCAGAATGCAATTCACATGGAATCTTTAATAGAAGACCTGTTTTTACTCTCAAAATTTGATCTGGATCAATCTCTCTATCAATTCGAAAACATTAATATAAAAGATTATCTTACTGATTCCTATGAAGAATTGCGTTTTGAGCTGGCAGAAAAAGATATTAGCCTTGAATTTGAAGCTAACTATAATGAATTGAATCATGTCAAGGCTGACCGACAACAATTAAAAAGAGTAATTCTTAATATCATTAATAATGCTATAAATTTCAAAAAAGACAGCAATTCAGTAATTAAAATGTGTTTAACTGAAACAGAAAATGAAGCAAAAATAGAGATTCGTGACAATGGAAAAGGTGTTTCCAAAGAAACGTTAGATAAAATATTTGACCGTTTTTATAAGGCAGACAAATCACGTTCAAACAAAACACCTGGTACCGGACTTGGTTTGCATATTGCCCGAAAAATTATTGCTGATCATGGTGGTCGTATATGGGCACAAAGCAAAAATGGTTTTGGTACAAGTATCTTCTTTACCCTAAAAAAGATCAAACAAAATTCAGAAAACTGAATCTAAAATAAAGGAAATAAAAATGAAAAAAATTTTAATTATTGAAGATCAACAAAGTATTGCCGAACTAGAAAAGGACTACCTGGAAATCAATCAATTTCAGGTAGACATTAGCAATAGTGGTCTAGCAGGACTTCAACAGGCTTTCAGCAGAAATTACGATCTTATACTACTCGATTTAATGTTACCGGATATTGATGGTTTTGAAGTATGTAAAAAAATCAGAAACAAAACAAATATTCCCATATTGATTATTTCTGCCAGAGGAGAAGATATTGATAAGATACGTGGGCTGGGCTTAGGAGCTGATGACTATATAAGCAAACCTTTTAGCCCTAATGAACTTGTAGCCAGGGTCAAGGCTCATCTGGATCGTTTTGACAGGCTCACCGGTAGAAATAAAAATTTACAGCATGAGATTCACATAAAAAACCTTTCTATAAACCAGGCTTCCCGTAGGGTATTCCTGGATAACCAGGAAATTAATCTAACCACCAAAGAATTTGAAATATTAAACTTTTTGGCTTCTCATCCTAATATTGTTTTTAGCAAAGAACGACTTTATGACCATATCTGGGGAGATGAATCGTATGGAGATATTGCCACTATCGCCGTACATATTAAAAAAATAAGGGACAAAATCGAAAAAGATCCTCAAAACCCGCGTTTTATTGATACATTATGGGGCTCCGGTTACCGTTTTAATGCCTAAAAGAAAACTCAATTAACTGATATCAACATTTTCCCGGGGGAAAATTTACTACACCTTTACTCATATCTTAGCGCATCTACCGGATTTAGCTTAGCAGCTTTCATGGCAGGGTACAACCCAAAGAATATTCCTATCAGTAAAGCAAATCCAAAGGCAAGAATGATTGATATATTAGAAATAACCAGAGGCCAATTGCCATATTGAGAGAGGAAATATGCACCCATCCAACCAAAGCCAATTCCGATAAATCCGCCAAAACTGCTCAAACTTAAAGATTCCATTAAAAACTGGAAAAGAATATGCTTGTTTTTGGCTCCCAGGGCTTTCCTTATGCCAATCTCTCGAGTCCTTTCTGTCACTGAAACCAGCATAATATTCATAATACCAATCCCTCCAACCAAAAGGGAAATAGCTGCAATACCACCTAACATTAAACTCATAGTTTGTGTTACAGAGCTCACAGTATCAAGAATCTCATCCTGACTAATTAACCGAAACTTTTCCTGGTCTTCATCATCTAATAACTTTACCAAAAAATTCTCTATTTCCTTCACTGCCTTAGCAGCTTGTTCTGAGGAACCAGCCTGGGCAATATAAGAAGACACAATTCTACTGTTGGTTATTTTTTCCATTGCAACAGATAAAGGAATATAGGCTTGATCATCCAAACGCCCGGCAATGGAACTGCCTTTGCTTTCCATAATTCCAATAATTTCAAACATATATATTCTGCCTTCATAATTTACCTTTAGCCTCTGGCCGATTGGATTTTCATCTTCAAAGAGATCTATTGCCAGGTCAGAACCTAACACCATCACTTGAGCTCTCTTTTGACTATCCTGATCACTAATAAAACGTCCTGTAGCAACTGAATAATTATTAACTTCAACATATCCCTTATTCGTCCCCAAGAGAGTGCTATTTACATTTACATCATCAAAAATAAATAAAGCATTCGCTGATTTCGTAGGAATAACATTTTTCACTGATGGGCAAAATTTTTCAATATATTCAGCCAGTTGGAGAGTAAACTTATCCTGAGAACCTCCACTGCTGATTCTACCAAACTCCCCCCTTGGTGTTCTGGGATAGACTGTAATCATGTTGGATCCCAAATTAGCAATGCTTGAAGTAACCGATTGGGTGGAACCAGTTCCTACTGATACAATAGCAATCACGGCACCTACGCCAATCATTATTCCTAACATAGAAAGAATGCTACGCATCTTATTTGCCCAAAGGCTTTCCAGGGCAATTTTTAAGCTCTGTAAAATCATGCTATTACCTCGTCCCTATCAATTAAACCATCCTTTAAATGAATAATTCTTTTCGCAAAATGAGCAATATCAGGTTCATGGGTAACCAGAATAATAGTATTGCCTTCTACATGCAACTTTTGAATTATTTTCATAATATCCATACCTGTTTTTGAATCGAGATTCCCAGTAGGTTCATCAGCCAAGATAATTGAGGGATTATTAACTAATGCTCTGGCTATAGCTACTCGCTGACGCTGTCCTCCTGATATCTCACTGGGACGATGTTTTATTCGATTACCCAGACCCACTTCTTCCAGGGCACCTTTGGCCATAATTTCTCTTTTTTTTGAAGCTACTCCAGAATAGATTAAAGGAAGTTCTACATTTTTTAAATTGCTTGTCCTGGGTAATAGATTAAATTGCTGGAATACAAACCCTATCTTTTGGTTCCTAAACAAAGCCAATTGACTATCATTTAACTTGGTAATATCCTGACCAGCCAGGAAATATTTTCCAGAGGTGGGATAATCAAGACAGCCAATTATATGCATTAAGGTTGACTTACCTGAACCGGAGGGTCCCATAATAGAAACAAACTCTCCACTTTCTATTGTAAAAGAAATCCCGCGTAAAGCTTCAACGGTGACTTTCCCAAGATAATAATTTTTCTTTAATTGCTCTAATCTAATTACTTTATTATTCATTTTCTTGTTTCCTTGCTTGTTTTATGGTCTCATCATGGGCATACCCGGACCACCAAATCTTCTTTCACTAGAACCTAACCCTGAATTAAGATGATAATTATTTACAATTATCTTATCTCCCGCTTCTAATCCCTCAATAATCTCCTGGTAATATCCATCACTAATGCCAGTTTTTACTGGTGTTGGAATCGCTTTCTTGTCTTCCACTTTTAATACAATACTTTTATCATTATTTTGTGATATTGCTGTTACCGGAACAGTTAGAACGTTTTCCGCAGAATTCACAATTATTTCTGCTGTTGCTGAAAATTGAGGCTTGAAAATTGGAGAAACTTCATCCATTTTAATAGTTACAGGAACAGTGACCACACCACTTTCTGCCCTAGCATATTCTGCCACTTCGGTTACTTTGCCAGTAAAAATACGCCCTTTGAGAATGTCTAATTCGATTTCCACTTTTTGTCCTACCTCTACCTTCAAACAATCTACCTCACTAATTGACACTTTTACCTCATAAGAAGAATCATCAATGAGATATACGACATTGTCATAGCCTTCAACATAATCCCCTTCTTCTACAAAGATATCCACTACTTTCCCGGCGAAGGGTGCCTTTAAAGTTTTTGATTCGTAATTATCAAAGGCTACTTCCATAGCCAACTTTTTCTCCTCTATCTGGCTGGGAGAACCACTAATTTTGGCCAATTCGTATTCATTCTTAGCCCTTAGATAATTTAAACGTTCTTGTTTGTCTTCCAATTTAACCAACTTATCCCCCTCTTTAACAATAGTTCCAACCTCCACAAAAATTTCCTCTACCGTTCCACCTGTTGTTCCTGTGGATGAAAAAGTCAGATAAATCTCATTTTCCGGACTAATATAACCACTGGTAGATACAGTCTCCCGAATTGTTCCTTTCTTTACTTCAACTGCAGCATCCAAATCAATTTCTTCTGCCAAAATATCTGAACTTGTTGCAGAATTATTTTTTTGTTTTAGATAGTCATAGCCAAAGTAACTTCCCGTAGCTAGTAACACTACAATAAAAAACCAGATAAACCATTTCTTCATTACATTTCACCTCAAACTATTTCTTTAGGTAGCCAATAAAATGGGCCAATTTTAAGCGATTGATAAACCACTCATCTTTTGCCTGTTTTACTTTAATTTCTTTCTCCCTTAATGTCAATTTTGTATTCTCCCAGTTACTTGTACTAATTATTCCCTCGTTGTATTGTTTTTCCATAATCTCTATCTTGTCCTGTTCTTTCTCCAGCGACATCTGTTGCATATCCCAATTAAGTTTATTATACTCATCCTGATCAAGTAAGTGTTCCGCCTCCAGCTTTGTTTGCTCATTTAAATAAGAAATACTCACTTCTTTTTGCCTGATATTATTTTCCTTTTGCTCTTCCTTCAATTCTTGGACTCCTCCATCTAGCAGATTAATTTGAAAGTCGAGCATAACAAACCAATCAGCGGGATACTGATATCCACCAGAGAGATTTACTTTTGCCTTTCCCCCATTTTCTGTCCATTCTAATTCTTTAATAAGGTTTTCTTTTTCTAGTAGGCTATTCTTAATCTTGTAATTTTCTTCCAACCCTGTCTTTATCAACTCTCCTTCATTTTCATCATCCCATTCCAAACTTTTTATCTGAGAGTAAAGACCATTAATAAAATCAATGTTTTCCTCAAACACAACTACTGTATCTTTGGATAAATTTAAGGAAAGATACCACTGTTTTTTTGCCCGGATTAATGCCTGCTGCTGGTTTAAAAGATTGTTTTCACTTTCTTTTAGTGCAATTCGTGCTTCTGATTCCTGTTGGTATCCCCCTTCACCTAACTCAATTTTCCTATGGACTCTTTCTAGCTCTTCCTGTGCCAGTTCTGTGCGCTCTTCGACAATATTTAGTTGTTCTTGCAATCTTAAAATATTGAGGTAATCCCCAATGAATTCAATCTGCTTTTCCGTTTCTTCCCATTTTAGTTCTTCTAGTTTCATCTGTAGGTTATTTTTGATGGAATAAGCCTGCTTTTTATTTTCAGACCAACTGTCAGGGTAAACCCTTTTATTTAGTTTTAGATTGGCATTAATTTCATTGGTCAAATCGGAAAAACTTTCCTGATATAAATTATCTGATTCCCAAACAATTTCACTAGAAAAATTAATATCATCAGTAATCTGTCTCATTGCAGTCATGTTGACCTCTACTGAAGGAGTAAGAGAACCTGCATTAGCTTTAACTGTGTAATTCATGTTTTCTGTATTATTACTAAAAATCCAAATTGGAGTGATATCTAAATCAACCTGAAGTGACTCACCTGCATCCAATATTTCCAGATTTCTTTCCAATTCAGCAATATTATTGCGGATAGTGTTTAATTCATAATTATTTTCCAGACCTAACTTAATTGCCTCTTTGAGGTCTATTTCCTTTACTTCATTAGCTCTAGCATTAAAAATTAAAACAAAAATACACAAAACAAATATCATCGAAATCAATAATATTTTATTTTTATTACTAATTATCATAATAAGTCTCCTTCGTCCAAAGTTCCTATCATCTTTTGTAATCCCAGATATGCCTGGTATACCTGCCGGATAGAAGAAATAAGACGGGATTGGGCGTCCAACACTCCAATTGTTGCTGAAAGCCCTTCTTCTTCACTTCTCAAGCCTGCTTGCACTTGCCTGTTTATAATAGTGTCATTTTCTTTCATCTGCCGTAGACTTCTCTGGCTTAAAATAACATCATTTTTTGCTTGATTGTAATTCATCCACTGAGTTTCAACCTGATAACTTAAGTCCTGTTCAGCCAGGGACTTATCTAATTGAGCAATTCCCAAATTATTTTCCAATTTTAGAATATCTATCTCCGGCAAACTACCTGCTTTGGCAACTTCCAATTCCCTTTGTGCTTTATTGATATTAATTTCATGACTCTGCAGGCTAATACTATTTTTATGAGCCTTCTCTAATGATTCAGCCAGCAATATCTCTGGAAAATCCGGTATAGTCATCTCAGAAGTCATTATTTTTTCAGTATGTTCCAGTCCCAACCTGTCTTTTATTTCAATTAAGAGCTGCTCATAGCTTAACTTACTTCCTTGATAATCAAAAAGTGCATCATAATATTCATTTCCCTGTTGCAATAAGTCAAGGTCAACACTATACCCAGCTGTTACTTGTTTTTCGATATCTGCTAGAATTATCTTTTCCAATTCAACCTTTTTTTGCTTACTTTCGATATCTTTTTCGCTCATTTTAATACGAAAATAATCGTCAACTACACTAATTAACAATTGGTCTTTTTCTGACTGAAATTGATTCTGCTGATTTAATAAGGTAATTTCTTTTTGCAAATCAGTAATAGTAGACTTATTCAGCAAATTTTCTGCCTCTAACTTTTTTGCCTCCAATTTAGTATTCTGCAAGTTATAACTGGCTTTTTTGAATTGGATATTATTGCTAATAGCCAATGTAACCATCTGAGAAATTCCCAATACTGAATTTTTCTGAGCTGTTATTTGGCTACTGCCTATTAATAACACCAATAAAACTGAGCATCCCAGAATTAAATATATTTTTCTCAATCAGTTCCTCCTTAACCTCTTTTCATTATAATGGTATTGTTGATACCTATATTAATTGTTTATTCATCCATTATTATAGTCACTAAAAATAAAAAGCGCTTAAACAAAATCTTAAATTTTTATAAAATGTATCCATTAATATATTACACATCTTGACAAGTACAAAAACTCTTCTATAATTTATTTAGCTAGCTAAATATTTGAGGTATGTAGAATGAAAAACAAAACAAAAAATATACCAAGGCTTATCATGCAAATAAGTCATCATTTAAAAATGCGCATGGATGAAAACCTCAGCAACAATAATTTGACCATCTCTCAATTTAAGGTTTTGTCATATTTATGGGAACATGAGAACAAAAAAATAAATCAAAAACAAATTTATGAATTTTTGGAGATAAAGCCTTCATCTATGACCAAATTAGTAAAATTGCTGGAGGCCAAAGGACTGATTAAGAAAGAACCTGACGCGGATGATGCGAGAAATACAATTGTAAAATTAACTAAAAAAGGAATGGAAATCAAACGAATCTGTATACTAAATATCAAAGAAGCAGAAAATTACCTGTTGAAAGATTTTTCACAGGAAGAAATTGATAAACTGGTAATCTTATTGTTAAAGATAAAAGTAAAAATTAAGTATTAGCCTAACACCAATAATATTTTTATGGAAAGCTAACTTACAAAGGAATAAATCGATGGATGAAAAAAGATTAATAATTTTAAGAGACGAAACACCATTAAAGGCAATTTTAAGCCTTGCCATTCCCACAATGATGGGGATGATAGTACAAATTTTCTATAATCTAACTGACACCTTTTTCGTGGGAAAACTTAATGATCCTTATCAGGTAGCTGCTGTTTCTGTAGCTTTTCCAATATTTATGATGTTAATGTCAATTAGCGGCATGTTTGGTTTTGGTGCATCGTCCTATGTTTCCAGATTATTAGGCCAAAAAGACTATGAAATGGCAAAAAATACCAGCTCTACAGCCTTTTATACATGTATTTTTGTAGGAATTGCAGTTACTATTTTAGGTTTATTTTTCATATCACCTATTCTACGACTAATTGGAGTAACTCAGGAAACGTTTAGCCATGCAAATCAATATCTTACCATTATCTTTATGGGAAGTATTATTATTATGAGCAATTTTTCTTTAGGATTATTGCTGCGTTCAGAAGGAGCTGCCAAAATAGCAATGTTTGGCATGTTTATAGGTACAGGTACAAACATAATACTCGACCCTATCTTTATCCTGTTGCTTGGTTATGGAGTAAAAGGAGCAGCAATTGCTACTCTATTAGGTCAATTAAGTGGATTAATATTTTATCTTAATTTTTACCTTAAACAGAAAAGCTTAATATCAATAAATTGGAAATACTTTTCTCCCAAAAAAGAAATTTATCTGGAAATCCTTAGAGTTGGTGTTCCTGCATCAATAAATAATATGATGATGAGTATAGCTCAGACTTTAGGAAATTATGTTGCTGCCGGTTATAATGACATGGTAGTAGCGGCATTCGGAATAAATCATCGACTTTTCTCTATGGCAATAATGCTTTTAATCGGGCTATCCGAGGGAACACAGCCTTTGATTGGATATAGCTATGGAGCAAAAAAAATTAAAAGACTCAATCAAATTATTAAAACAGGGGAATTAATGGCAACAGCTATTTCTGTTTTCTTCTTAGTTATTTTCTATTTATTTGCTGGCGAAATGATAAGAATATTTATTAATAACGAGCAAGTAATCGACTATGGTATAAAAATTATGAGAGCCTTGATTATTGCATTGCCTTTTGCCGGAATTCAATTCATTATTAGGGTTAGCTTCCAGGCTCTGGGTAAGGGGAAACCAGCCTTAATCTTAGCTCTGGCCAGGCAAGGCTTATTCTATATACCTTTGTTATTTACGCTAAATAGATTATTTGGATTTTCTGGTTTTATTTATGCTCAGCCAATTTCTAACATCTTAACTTTTGTACTGGCAATTATTCTCTTCAGGCAAATTAAATTACAAATCGACAACGAATATCAGGAAGAATATAGCAAAAATACTTCTTCTGAACTAAAGGAATCATGTTCAGAAGCATAGAAATAATCTCTTTTTTTCTTGGAAGAATATTTAAGATATTTATCTGAAAATGGGAATAAATTAATCTTATTTATAAGTATTTCTTCATTAGACATCACCTTGCTGATATATCCCTTATTATCTGATAAAATCCCTTTAGATTGTTTCATTATCCTTGTCACTTTATTAATTCATGTAGGTGAATTGTCTTCCCTACACCAATGTTAATATAATTTTCAGTATATTCTTTTTGGAATAATTGCCTGGTTGTATCTCCTGAACAGTGGGAAGGAGCAACATAGCTGACACCTAAATCTCTAAACTGTGAAATTATTTTTTCAATACTTCCCTGTGACTGTCCCATTAAATGAAATCCACCCATTACCAAAAGCACATCCTCTTTTAATAAATCCTTTGCTTTTTTAACAATATTGACAATACCGGGATGAGCACAACCAGTAATCACAATTATCCCCTGATTTGTCCGCATGATAAGAGACTGTTCTTTAATTCCTATACCAAGTACTCCTGTTGAATAAGTATTCTCACAAATTTGGGTACTTTCCTGGACTTCATAAATTTTTGCACCATAATCCCGAACTTTTTCTTTGAAATTATAGGGGAAAGTCTGCGGAAGATACACATCAACTTTAGTATTTTGCTCTAAAAACTCATTCAATCCCCCTACATGATCTCCGTGAATATGAGAAAGCGCTACAATCTCAATTTCCCCTGGATCTATTCGCAACTTTTCCATATTGCTTAATAGAATTTCCCCGTTTCCTCCTGTATCAAAGAGAATAGATTTCTCTGCTCCTCTAATAACACAGGAAAACCCCCAGGAAGTCTGTAATCCTGATTCAAATGGGTAATTATCAAAGACTACAGTAATACTTATATTCTGAGAATTAATAGGATATTCTTTTTCTTTAGCAAAAGATTGATGATTAATATTTAACAAACTGAAAGGTAGTTCTATCATTGGTAGAACAAAGAGTATTGTAAATAATAAAAATATTAATAAACTCAATTTACTCATTCTATAAACTTCCTTTCTTGATATATTTCTATAATATATATATCATAATTATAATAATTTTAGGAAATTAATAGAATAAATAACTATTTTTACATTAATGTAAGATGCTACTCATACCTCATAATATAATCATTATAGAAAGTCCTAAACTTATAAAATAAAAGCTAAGGACTTTCTATAATGATTAAAATGGAATTTTTTAAGGCCAGATTCCTCGGAACTTCATTGCCTGGGCAACTCTATTTACAGCACAGATATAAGCCGCAGTACGGTTATCAATTTCTTCTTTCTGAGCAATATGCAGAACTTCGTTAAATGCTTTTTCCATTCTGGCTTTTAATCTTAAATGTACTTTCTCTTCGCTCCAAAAATAACCATTTAAATTCTGTACCCATTCAAAGTAAGAAACCACCACACCACCTGCATTAGCCAAAATATCAGGTATAACAAAAATACCTTTCTCTTTTAATATTTCATCCGCTTCGGGAGTAGTTGGTCCGTTTGCTGCCTCTGCAATAATTTTTGCCTTCACATCCTTGGCATTACCCCCATTAATAACCTCTTCTAATGCTGCGGGTACTAGCATATCGCATTCTAGCTTGAGTAAGTCATCATTAGTAATTTTTTCTGTGCCATTTCTTTTATAACTATTTACAGTTCCGTTTTCTTTTTTATGCTGGCTCAATGTTATTGGATCAAGTCCGTTGGGATTATAAACCCCTCCTTTTGAATCACTTACCCCAATAATCTTTAAGCCTTTCTCATGGAGGAATTTGGCAATATAAGACCCTGCATTACCAAAACCCTGAATCACTACAGTTGCATCTTCAGGTACTATATCAAGATGGTTTAATGATAAAAGTATAGTCTGGACTACACCAGATGCTGTGGCCTCTACTCTGCCTTCAGAACCCCACAAATCAAGAGGTTTGCCAGTAACACAGGCAAATGCTGCTTCTCCATTAAGCATATTATAAGTGTCAATATACCAACCCATTACTTTGGGATTTGTATAAACATCGGGGGCCGGTATATCTTTATTAGGGCCTATAATTGAAGATATTTCATAGATAAATCGCCTGGAAAGTCTTTCGAGCTCGCCCTCAGATAATTCCTTGGGATTGCAAATGATTCCTCCTTTACCTCCACCATATGGCAACCCTACTACAGCACACTTCCAGGTCATCCACGCCGCCAGAGCCTTTACTTCATCAAAACTAACTTGTGGATGATACCTCACTCCTCCTTTTGCAGGTCCTCGAGCTGTATTATACTGTGCCCGAAACCCAGTAAAAACATTAACTTGCCCATTATCCATTTTTACCGGAATTGACACAGTTAACACTTTTTCTGTTTTCCGCAATTGGTTCTTGATATTTTCATCTAGATCTATTTTCTTCAAGGCTTTTTCCAATTGCAAACTTGCTACATCTAGTGCACTAATCTGTTCCCCCATTAATTATCTCCTATCTCTTTCTTTTTTTTAGATTATGATATACAAAAAACCTGAGAAATAAATTCATTAACAGAACCTATCTCTCAGGCTTTTATCCCGAAAGTGTAGCATTTTTAGATCTTTGGCTTTGCTTGTACCGCTTGGTCCAGACCCAAACATAAGCAAGAATGACGGAACCCTAGGCACACTTCTACTTTAACGTATTAAAACTTTATCATATTATTTAGATATAGAGTATATAAAATGATCTAAATATTGTCAATATTATTTTTAATATTTTTTTATTCTATGATAAAGTTTTTTTCAGCTAATAATATTTCTTTGATATAAACCCTTACTTTCCATTCACCAGGGAATTTTGCTGCATAATGATCCCATACACTTATCCAATACCATGACCTATAATTATGATAATTTCCAGAATCCATCTCGACTTCACCAATATGATATATTTTACCGTTCGGATCTATCCATTCCCAGTTAAGCAAGAATGGTTCTTTAGATTGATAATTAAAACTTATCCAGGCAACAACTTTATCATCCCATGTACGAAAAGTATTAGTTTGATATACTGGTTCATTTTCTTTGACTTCTCTGCATAAAATTATTTTATTAAGAAGCTGTGAATCCTGAACTGCTTCTTCTGCTTGTGAAGTTAAAGAAAAAAACAAAACAATTAACAAGAAAACAAACAGGATTAATCCAATATTTTTTCTATCTTTCATCTTGTACCTCCAAATTTTATACTATTATATTTATATTTATTTTATAACTACTATAATTTTTATTCAAATACTTTTGATGAACAGTTTTCTAATTAGCCTATACCTGTCAAAATAAACAATAATTCAGATAAAAATGTAAAATATTTTTGACATTCTTCTTTTTTTCTAGTAGAATCTATAAAAATTTAATATTAATGAAAAACAAATAAATATTTTAAGAAGCCAGTAGATAAATCTGAGCCAAAGAGAACCATTAACAGGTGCAATATGGCGGTTCTTTTTTTATTGAACATCACTTCTTTTAAATAATTGTTGAAAAACAACCGCAATTTCGTTGCGTTAACTTAATTAAGTATAAAGGAATTTTATTATTTTCTTTATTAAATTAGGGTGGTACCACGAGACCTTCGTCCCTATTTTTATCTAAATAAATAAAAATAAGGGTGAAGGTTTTTTATTTTTGGGAGGATGTCTAGGGTTCCGTTTTTTTAAAAAAGTCTGGTCCAAGTGACATAAAGTGTATTTTAAAAATGCACTACACCGTGGGTAAAAAAGACCCCAGCGGATAGGTCCCCTTTCTGGCTATTGAAAAAGGACCATTCAGGGGTCTATTTATATAAATATATATAAATAGTTAATTAATTGAGATTTTAAATTAAATCATAAATTCTTAAACAATAGCGGGCAAGATAATTTTAATAAAATGCAAAAAAGGAGGGAAAAATATGAAATTAAGCGGAACTGAAATAGTAGTTGAATGTCTCAGAAGAGAGAAAGTAGAGGTGGTTTTCGGGATTCCTGGCGGTGCTATTATGCCCCTTTATGACACAATAGATAAAAACCCTTCTTTTGAGCATATCTTAACCAAACACGAACAGGGTGCTGCTCATGCTGCCGATGGTTATGCCAGGGCTACCGGTAAAGTTGGTGTTTGTTTTGCTACTTCAGGCCCGGGGGCCACTAATTTAGTAACTGGTCTGGCTAATGCCTATTTAGACTCTATTCCACTTGTTGCCTTCACCGGGCAGGTAATTTCTCCTTTAATTGGTACTGATGCTTTTCAGGAAGTTGATATTACTGGTATTACTATACCAATTACCAAAAATAATTATCTGGTAATGGATGTTAAAAATCTGGCTTCCACCATTAAAGAGGCCTTTTATCTGGCCAGAACCGGTAGACCGGGACCAGTTTTAATTGACTTGCCAAAGGATGTTCAAATTGCCAAAACAGACTTTCATTATCCCGAAAAAAATAGATATTCAGGTTATCGACCTACTCTGAAAGGGAACTTAAATCAAATCAAAAAGGCTGCCAAGACTATCAAGGAATCTAAGAAACCAATTATTTATGCCGGTGGTGGGATTATTACTTCCAATGCAGCAACTGAACTAAAAATATTTGTTGAGAAAACCAATATTCCCGTTACCACTACTTTAACCGGATTGGGATGTTTTCCTGAAAACAATCCCCTATCTTTAGGAATGCTGGGAATGCATGGCCTGGCATGCGCTAATATCTCAATTAATGAATCAGATTTGGTTATTGCTTTAGGAACAAGATTTGATGATAGAGTCACTGGGAATATTAAACGCTTTTGTCCTAAAGCAAAATATATCCATGTTGATATTGATCCAGCAGAAATAAGTAAAAATATAAAAGTGCATATTCCTATTGTTGGAGATGTTAAATATGTTCTCTCCAAATTAACTCAATTGGTTGAATCCAAAAAGGAAGCAGAATGGCTCACAGAAATTGCCGAATTAAAACAAAAAAATCCATTACAATATAAAAGAGATGAACAGCTTCGGCCACAATATATTATTGAAAAATTAAGTGAAATAACCAAAGGTGAGGCTATTATAGTGACCGATGTTGGCCAACATCAGATGTGGGCAGCTCAGTATTATCAATACCTCCATCCAAGGACTTTTATATCTTCTGGTGGTTTAGGCACTATGGGTTTCGGTTTGCCAGCTGCAATAGGTGCTCAAATTGGGTGTCCCAAGAAAAAGGTTATATGCATATCTGGAGATGGTGGCTTTCAAATGAATTCCCAGGAACTGGCAACTGCCGTCAAAAATAAATTACCAATAGTTACCATTATTATGAACAATGGCTATTTAGGCATGGTTCGTCAATGGCAGGAATTATTTTTCAAAAAAAGATATGCATCAACCAGCCTGGAAGGAAGCCCCGATTTTTCAAAACTGGTTGAGGTCTATGGTGGAAAAGGAATCAGGGTAACTTCCAAGAAGGAATTAGAATCAGCATTGCAAGAGGCATTATCAAGTGAACAATTTGTATTACTTGATTGTTTAATACCACCTGAAGAAAATGTCTTTCCGATGGTTTCACCAGGAGAGGCTATTAATAATATGTTAGGAGTGAATCAGTCATGAAACATACTATTGCTATTTTAGTAAAAGATACTCCGGGAGTACTTGCCCGGGTTTCCAATCTGTTTAACAGAAGAAGATTTAATATAGAAAGCATAGCGGCTGGTCATTCAGAAAAAAAGGGAATTACCAGGATTACAATTGTCACACAGGGAGACGAAAGCATACTTGAACAAATTACCAAACAGCTAAATAAATTGATTGATGTGCTTAAAGTCAGGGACCTTCCCAGGGAAAAATCTGTTGAGAGAGAATTGGCTTTAATAAAAGTACAAACTAAATCTACTGATCAAAGAACTGAAATTATGCAGTTAGTAGAAGCCTTTCGAGGACATATTGTAGATATCGATAAACAAGCTCTTACTATTGAAATAACCGGAACTCAAGAAAAAATCAATGCCAAATTAAAGCTTCTGGACTCTTTTGGTATTCTGGAAATATCTCGAACAGGTAAGATCGCTCTCTACAGAGGAGCTGAGAAAATATTAAGTTGATTACATATTGTATATTCTATACGTATATACAATTATTTTAGCAAATTAAATTATTTTAAGGAGGATATTATTATGGCAAAAATTTATTATGAAAAAGATGTAAAAAAAGATTTTTTGGAAAACAAGACAGTAGCTGTTATCGGTTATGGTAGTCAGGGAAGAGGCCAATCGTTAAATCTAAAAGACAGTGGAGTTAAAGTCGTTGTTGGATTAAGAAAAGATGGTCCTTCATGGGAAAAAGCACAAAAAGACGGATTGATTGTAGAGACAATAGAAGATGCAGTAAAAAAGGCAGATTTAGTTCAGATACTTGTTCCAGACGAAGTACAACCACAGGTTTTCTATACTAACAACATTATGGAAAACTTAAAAGACAATAATGTTCTAATGTTTTCTCATGGTTTTAATATTCACTTTAAGCAGGTTGTTCCTCCCAAAAATGTTGATGTTATTATGGTAGCTCCAAAAGGCCCTGGTGCTATTGTTAGAAAAATGTATAGCCAAGGAAGAGGAGTGCCAAATTTAATTGCGGTTTACCAGGATTACTCAGGTAATGCCAGAGATATTGCTCTTGCCTATTCGCAGGCTATTGGAGGAACACGAGCAGGAGCAATTGAAACTACTTTCCAGGAAGAAACAGAAACAGATCTTTTTGGAGAACAAGCTGTTTTATGTGGTGGTGTCACTGCTATGATTCAAGCTGGTTTCGACACTTTAGTTGAAGCGGGATATCAACCTGAAGTCGCTTATTTTGAATGTCTCAATGAATTAAAATTAATTGTAGATTTAATTTATGCCGGTGGAATAACTCACATGCGCGATAATGTAAGCAATACAGCAGAATATGGAGATTTAAAATCAGGCAAACGGGTTATTACTGATGAAACCAGAACAGAAATGAAAAAAATATTGACTGAGATACAAAATGGTACTTTTGCCAAAGAATGGTTATTAGAAAACCAGGTGGGCAGACCTTTCTTCAATGCTATGCGTGACAAAGAATCTAGTCTTCCAATAGAAAAAGTTGGAGAAAAAATTCGGGCTATGATTCCCTGGATTGATGAAGAGTAAATATCGCACCCGCTTAGCGGGTGGCTTTAAGAACCTCTAAAAGAGGTTTAACCTTTTATTGGTTAGTATTTGTTTTGCTTTTTTTCTTATATTT
>LDZT01007411.1_pt1 | contig 41697 bp, 38 predicted proteins | sample 615521 | NCBI WGS metagenome assembly LDZT01 (sample SAMN03408292, study PRJNA278302) | terrestrial metagenome | isolation source: oil reservoir sample SB1 | place: USA: Alaska, North Slope, Schrader Bluff formation | collected 2011-09 | reverse complement strand
CAGAATGAACTTCAAACGATCTGGCAATTGAGAAAAGCATTGAGCAATTATCCGGTCGATTACGTCACTGAAAAGTTTCTGTCAGGTCTTCTAAGCACAAAAACAAACATGGATTTTATGGATAATGCGAAAGAAATAATGGACGTTGATAAAATAAAAAAATAAAAAGATAGAATAATAATTATTGAAAAAATATTTTTGCTGTGCTATAATCTTATGGTGTTGTAACAGATAAAGATAATAGTTTATTATATAAGCTTATTTGGAAAGAGGTGAATACATTGAAAAAAGGAATACATCCAGATTATAAGATAGTCACAGTGACATGTGCTTGCGGCAATACATTTGAAACTGGTTCAGTCGATAATGAGATAAGAGTTGAGATTTGTTCAGAATGCCATCCGTTCTTCACAGGAAAGCAAAAATTTGTGGACAAGGGTGGACGTGTTGACAAATTCAAGAAAAAATATGGTAGAGACTAAGAACAAGGATAAGGAATACGGTCAATTAGACCGTATTTTTTGTAATCCAAACCCAAGAACCCTGTTGATGGAGGGAACATGACTTCTTTTAGAAATAATCTAACAGAAGGAAAAGTTAGTCAATCGATTATAAAGCTGACCATACCGATGATTTTCGGGACTTTAAGCTTAGTAGTCTTTAACATAACGGACACTTACTTTATAGGTCAGCTAGGATCGGAACAATTGGCAGCTGTTTCTTTTACCTTTCCTGTTGTGCTGATTATTAATAGTTTAGCGCTAGGAATGGGCATTGGAACATCTTCCCTTATTTCAAGAGCATTCGGCAGTGGAGATAAGGAAGGCCTGATAAGAATTGCAACAGATAGTATTATCCTATCATGGATTTTTGTCATAGTGACTACCATTATTGGATTAAATATCGTTGATCAGACATTCACTGTACTGGGTGCGGACGGTAAAATGCTAATTTACATCAGAGAATACATGTCCATCTGGTTTTACGGCATGCCTTTTGTTGTTATCCCAATGGTTGGGAATAGTATTATCAGGGCTCTTGGAGATACCAAAACCCCCTCTATAGTGATGATGGTTGCAGCCGGTGTTAATGTTATATTGGATCCCTTACTTATATTCGGGGTTGGTATATTCCCGGAACTGGGAATAGGAGGGGCAGCTTTAGCAACCGTAATCAGTCGAATGATTACTTTTACCTTCTCTCTCTATATTATGATTGTCAGAGAAAGAATCATAAAATTCAGAATTCAAAAAATCATAAGCATCATTGATTCATGGAAAAAGATTCTATATGTGGCCATACCGGCAGCGTTAGTTAGAATGATAACACCTCTTAGCACGGGAATTGTGACAAGGTTGTTATCCCAGTATGGAAACGAAGCGGTTGCAGGTTATGGGGTGGGAACAAGAATAGAATTCTTCACATTGGCTTTTATCAATGCGATGTCAAGCATCATGGTTCCATTTGCAGGGCAAAATTACGGTGCAGGAAAGATTGATCGGATACGCGAGGGCATGCGAGTTACTAGAAAAATGATTTTTATTTACGGCATCGGCATATTGATTATTCTTAACCTGACAGCAAGATTTATTGCACCTATATTCAATAATAGTGTTGAAGTTCAAAGGGTGACAATTCTGTATCTTTCCATAATCCCCATCGGATACGGATTTCAAGGGATGCTGCTGAACAATGTCGCTATATTGAATGCAATCAATAAGCCAATTCAAGCTGCTGGATTATCAGCTTTGCAGATGACAGCCATTTACCTACCGATTGCCTTGATGTTAGCAAACTATTTTGGTATAACCGGTGTATTTAGTGCATTAGTGGTCGCTTACACTATTGGTGGAACAGTTATGTATTGGTATACATGGAAGAGTTTGCAAAGTATTTAAAACCTATGATAATGCAAAATATTTTGCATTTTCTTTTTTTTAGCGCTATAATTGTTTCATAAATAAAACTTGAGAGGCTTATAAAATGAACAGATTAAAAGTCTATGAACAGATATTGGCTAAGCTTGAAGAAGGCGTCCATGTGGTCGGTGACGATGGGAAAACAGTCATTTACAATAAGGCTATGGCGGAGATTGAAGGTATGAAAGCTGAGGACGTTATAGAGGAAAATCTTCTCCAAGTCCTCCCGGCTTTAGGTTATGAGAGTACACATATGGAGGTGCTAAAGAAAGGCAAGGCAATCAAATCAAAGTACCAGGAGTACATTTCAAAGCAGGGTAAAAAAATCGTGGCTGTAAACTCAACTTATCCTATCATGGAGAAGGGTAAAATTATAGGTAGCTTTGAGATATCTCAAGACATCACCTACATGAGAAAGATGTCAGAAAAAATGTTGGAGCTTTATTCTGAGGTTGTTGATTCTAAGAAAGGAACATTCTCTTTTAGTGATATATTGGGTAATTCAAGGGAAATCATCGATATCATCGAGCAATGCAAACAAGTGGCTGTGACCTCTTCAAATATATTGATTGTAGGCGACTCAGGTACTGGAAAGGAGATGTTCGCTCAAAGTATCCATAATGCAAGTCTCAGAAGGGATAAGCCTATTGTGGCGGAAAACTGTGCGGCTATACCTGAAAATCTATTGGAGAGTATTCTGTTTGGAACTACCAAAGGTAGTTTCACTGGAGCCGAAAACAAAGAGGGATTGTTAAAGCAGGTTGATGGTGGAACGCTGATACTGGATGAAATAAATTCAATGCCTATGTCTCTCCAGTCTAAAATCTTAAGAGTTTTGGAAACCAAGAGATACAGACCCATTGGATCTAATGTGGAAAATCACGTTGATGTGAGAGTGATAGCCATCACCAACAAAGATCCCATTGAACTGGTAAAGGAAGGAAAGATGAGAGAGGATCTATTCTACCGTCTAAGTGTCATCAATATCAGAATACCAAATTTAAAGGAAAGGGAAGGAGACATCGAGTTTTTTACTGAATATTACATTAAGTATTATGAGGATGTACTGAATAAAAAACTTAAAGGGGTTTCCAACGAGGTTTTACGCTTCTTTAGGAAATATGAATGGCCAGGTAACATAAGGGAGCTTAAGCATATCATTGAAGGTGCTATGAGTATGATGAAAGACGGGGAGACATTGCAATTGAAACATATGCCTTATTATATACGGAACATATTGAATCTAAGTGCCAGTCATTCTAATTCTTTTTACACAGAAGACAAAACCGAGAAAATTATCAGCAAGCAAAAATCACTTGAGGAAGTTATGAACGAAATTGAAAAAGATATTATCATTAAGTTATTCTATGATAACAACAATAATATTAGTAAAACGGCTGATATATTGGGAATCAAAAGGCAGGGACTACAATACAAACTTAGAAAATATAAGATAGGAATATAATGAATCCTATCACCACAGCAAAAAATGACGCTATCAGCACTGCTCCAGCTGCCGCGTCTTTTGCTTTTTCAGCATTCACATGATACTCGTCGGTAATCATGTCTATAATGGTTTCAATGGCCGTGTTTACGATTTCCAAAGTTAATACCAGACATGAAATCATAAAAAGAATGGCCCAGTGGATAGCTGAAATGTTCAACAATAATCCGATGACAGTAGCAACAATCATCATTATTATCTGTATTCGAAAATTTCTCTGAGTTTTGTAAACGTATGAGATACCTCTTGCAGCGTAAATGAAAGAATTAATGATTTTATTCATGGCAAACACCTCACTTTATAATCATAAATCCTATTTGTATTAGTGTCAAGAATTTAGGAAGAGCAAAAAAAGTGGCGCATTAAAAAGCAAAATATTTTGCTAATTTTCACATAGAGAAAACGCTTTCAGAATTGACTGTTTGGGAGCGTCTAGAATGAATAGGTCTAGAAAGACATATAATTTATAAGGTTGGCATGGTTTATGCATCTTATTGTTGTATCATTAATGTATTTACCTGTATCAAAAGCTATCATGGGTGATTATTGAGATTTATCAAATAAAATTTGGAGGATAACATGAAAGAAAATGTAAAGGTTATTATATGGGGACTGGGAGCCATGGGATCAGGAATAGCTGATATGCTGCTAAGCAAAAAAGGTGTCGATATTGTAGGTGTCGTTGGAAGGGGTAGTAAAATAGGTACAAGTATGTATGACTATTTGAATAACGAAATAGGAGATAGAAAAGACGTGCTATTGGGTTCTTATGAGGACATCATTACGGAAAAAGCGGCAGATGTGGTTGTTTTGTGTACCGATTCTTTTACCAGAGAGGCCTTTGACAAAATCAAGTTCTGTCTTGAGAAAAAAATAAATGTCGTATCAAGCGCAGAAGAAATGGCTTATCCTTGGGCTCAGGAACCAGAGCTTTCAGAAAAGATAGACAAATTAGCAAAAGAGAATGGCGTGTCGGTTTTAGGAACCGGAATCAACCCCGGTCTTATTATGGATTTGCTGGCAGTATGCTTAACCGGGTGTATGACAGATGTGCAATCCATAGAGTGTAAGAGGGTAAACAGCTTGTCACCATTCGGTCCAAAAGTAATGGAAGAGCAAGGCATAGGCATCACAAAAGAAGAGTTTTTAGCAAGTGTCAAAAATGACACTTTATCAGGACACGTGGGATTTCCAGAATCTGTGCATATGATAGCCGATGCAATCGGTTGGAAAGTCGATAAATTTGAACAGCAAATGGATCCCATAATGACAACTGTCGATAGAAAATCAAAATATGGATTTGCAAAAGCCGGTAATGTAACAGGCGTCAACATGAGAGGGCAGGGTTATGTGAATGGCGAAATGAAGATTGACATGAAGCATCCTCAGCAGATCGAGCCTGAAATGGGCGGAACCCAGACAGGTGATTATATTACAATTAAAGGAACGCCTGAAGTGAACATGTCCATAAAGCCTGAGATTGATGGTGGATTGGGAACAATTGCAATGTGTGTTAATATGATTCCTCATATCATCAATGCAGCTCCTGGGTTAAAAACAATGATAGACTTACCGGTACCGAGAGCAATAATGGGAGATTTTAGGGATTTTGTCCGATAACTAAGTAAGAAGGAGGCAATGATGAAAGCAAAAAAAGGAGATTGGGTCAGAATCTACAAAGTTATTCTGACACCTAATCAACGAGCGCCACAGGTTCCCGAGGACACCAGCAAAGTACCGATGGAATTGTGGGACAAAGGCTTTTTAATTAACGATACAGCTGAAATAGGTGAAGAGGTTACTGTCGAGACCTATATTGGCAGAAAAATAAGTGGGAAATTGATAGCAATAAATCCTTCTTATGACCATAATTACGGCAAATGTGTGCCGGAGCTGTTGTACATTGGAAGACAGGTTAAGGGAATGTTGAAAGATGGTGAATCTGATGACAAGAGTTAACAGTTATAACGCGGTTATGGCTAGAAAATCAGAGATTATGAAAGCATCCGTAGGCATTGATTATCAGGATTTTGAATCCGGTGGCATAGCTTTTGACTATGAAAGAATGATGCGAGAAACCGGCTATTCTTTAGAAGAGATGATCAAAATTCAGAGTGAGGCTGGAGTAGGGAATACACCCTTGCTGGAGCTTAAAAATATTACAACTTTGGCTAGGAAATATGCAGGACCGGGAAAGGGTGCCAGAATTTTTCTAAAAGATGAGGCGTCAAATCCATCAGGAAGTTTTAAGGCCAGGCGATCGGCTATCAGTGTTTACCATGCTAAGAGGCTGGGATACAAAGGTGTCATTGCGGCCACAAGCGGCAACTATGGCGCGGCGGTTGCCAGCCAGGCATGTATCAGGGGATTGAATTGCATCATCGTTCAGGAATGCTATGATTCAAAAGGAAAAGGGCAGCCTGAAATCGTTGAGAAAGCCAGAAAATGCGAGGCGTACGGAGCGGAGGTTGTTCAGCTCTCTGTCGGGCCGGAGCTTTTCTATTATTTCCTGATGCTGTTGGAAGATACGGGTTACTTCAATGCCTCACTATACACGCCTTTTGGAATAGCAGGAGTGGAAACACTGGGTTATGAATTGGCAGATCAGATGATGAAAAGAGAGGGAAGACTTCCTGATGCCGTCATAGCGACAAATGCTGGCGGTGGCAATCTGACAGGTACAGCCAGAGGACTGATAAAATACGGCGCGGCAAATGTACAAATCATAGCGGCCAGTGTCAATCTGAAAGGGTTGCACATGGCCAGCGACAGTCAGTTCAACAAGAAGTCATTCACCACAGGTCATACAGGATTTGGCATGCCATTCACAACATGGCCGGATCGCTCGGATGTTCCGAGATCCGCGGGAAGACCGTTGAGATATATGGACAGATACGTAACAGTCAACCAGGGCGAGGTCTTTTACACGACGGAGATGTTGGCACAACTGGAAGGCTTGGAACGCGGACCTGCTGGGAACACCTCTTTGGCAGCTGCCTTCTCCATCGCACAGGCAATGGATAGAGATCAGATTCTGGTCGTTCAGGAAACGGAATACACCGGCGCGGGCAAACACATACAACCACAGATGACATTTGCCAGGGAGAATGGTATAGACATATTAGCAGGCAATCCAAAAGAAGAGATACCCGGCAACAATATCATATTGCCGCATCATCCGGGATTGATTAAGGCTGTTGATTTGGATATGTTGGATCTAAGAGAATCATACGTGAGGAATTGTATCGAAAACACAGGCATCAAACATCCGACAGATGACGATCTGGTCTTTATGGCAGCAGATTCCAAAACCAGTATTGAGTTTGTCAAATCAGTTATCGAAAGGATATAGATAAAATGAAAGGCTATTTAAAAAGAGAAGATGATTTTGAAACCAGAAGACAGCATCTGGCTGGTTTAACCAATGAGGAATTAAAACAAAAATTTTGGGAATTGGCAGAAAAAACAGTAGATCCGCTTTTGGAAATGGCAAGAACTCATACCAGTCCTTCGATTGAAAGATCTGTTCTTCTAAGAATGGGATTTTCAAGCATTGAAGCGAAACCGTTGGTCGAAGGGGCTATCGATAGGGGATTGATAGGAAAAGGTGTCGGACATATCGTTTACAGAATATCTAAAGAAAAAAACATCTCTATCAGAGAAGTAGGTCTTCAGATGATTGAAGGAATGCACTGGGAAGATGCCTTATCTATTTTCAAAGGAGGCAACCATAATGAAACAATACAATCCTAATGAAAAATTGGATATGCATGATATTCTAAAAGACCTGGAAAATTACAGACCTAAAAGAAAAGGATGGGTTTGGAGAAAAAAGATAGATAATTTAGTGATGGGAGGACATCAGTATTCTGATTGTTCTGAACCATTGAAGAATTCTATAGGCATACCTGCCGCCGTACAATACTTTGACAATTTGAATCCTCAACCCCAGGAAACAATAACAACTGAAATAGCATCCGGTAGATTTGAGGATGATATACGAAGGATGAGAATGGCGGCATGGCATGGCGCTGATCATATCATGGTTATCAGAACCGCAGGTCAGTCACATTATGATGGGTTGATTGAAGGATCGCCTCAAGGTATTGGCGGCATTCCAATATCCAGAAAACAGGTCAGAGCACAAAGAAAGGCTTTGGATTTTATTGAAGATGAGGTTGGAAGACCTATCAATTACCATTCGTATGTATCGGGCGTTGCAGGACCTGAAATAGCTGTCATGTTCGCAGAAGAGGGTGTGAATGGCGCTCATCAGGATCCTCAATACAATGTTTTGTATAGAAATATCAACATGGTCAGATCTTTCGTGGATGCGGCAGAATCGAAAAAAATCATGGCACACGTTGATATGGCTCAGATAGACGGTGCACATAATGCAAATGCAACTGCTAGAGATGCATGGAAGGTAATGCCTGAGTTGATGGTTCAACATGCGATTAATTCGATCTATTCCTTTAAAGCGGGTATGAAGAAGGAGAATATTGCGTTGTCGACAGTTCCTCCTTCAGCGGCACCAGTACCTTGTACTAAATATGATTTGCCCTACGCAGTTGCCTTACGTGACTTGTTTACAGAGTATAAGATGAGAGCACAGCAGAACACAAAATATATCACTTCTTCATCTAGAGAAGCAACAGTAACACATGTCATGAATATGCTGATATCAAAAATGACCAGAGCGGATATTCAATCAACCATTACACCGGATGAGGGCAGAAATGTGCCTTGGCATATGTATAACATAGAAGCATGCGACACGGCCAGTCAGACGTTAATCGGTCTCGACGGATTGATGGAGATGATAGAGCTTAAGACGGAAGGGTTTTTACCTGAGAAAGTTAGAGAATTGAAAGAAAGATCCATACTATACTTTGAGGAGCTCCTAGAAGTTGGTGGTTATTTCGAGGCTGTTGAAAAAGGATTTTTTGTTGATTCAGGCATGTATCCCGAAAGAAACGGCGACGGAATTGGCAGAAAAATTCATGATGGCATTGGGGCAAATACAGTTTATAAAAGAGATGATGATTATTTTGCGCCAGTTACAGCACACTTCGGTTATAATAACGTAGCACAATACGATAAGGATGCCATAGATAATCCGGCTTCACTGATTGGCGGGTGCACATTAGAAGATCCAGATAAGATTGTTTTCATTGATGAGCTGGATGAGAATGACAATGTGAATGTCAGAATGGCAGAATCAGAAAAATACAGAAACACCAACATGATTAAACCTGAAATGGAATGGCTTGCTGATGGTACTGTAGTTGTTGAACTATGTCTTCCAACATCAAAAAGAATCGCAGAATTCGCTGCAATTGAATTTGCCAAAAAGATGAACTTGAGAGATCCGGAGGCAATACACGTAGAAGTTCTCCATCCGTCTGAAGGTGTAAGGGTTCAGGTTAAAGGGAAGCTTGATTTTGATCTGGACATATCAACATTGGAAATACCGGATGAGCCTGAAATACTCAGTTTTGAGGAGCTATGGGATGAAATCGAAAGAAATCCGATGAAGGTTGTCGCTGCAACAGTTGGCCAAGACGAGCATTCTGTAGGGTTAAGAGAAGTAATTGATATCAAGCATGGTGGTATAGAAAAATTTGGAATAGAGGTCGAGTATCTTGGGACGTCATGTCCTCTTGAAAAACTGGTGGATGCGGCTATCGAATTGAAGGCAGATGCCATCATGGCTTCTACAATTATCAGCCATGACGATATTCATTACAAAAATATGAAAAGAATCCACGAACTTTGCGTTGAAAAAGGTATCAGGGACAAAATCATCATTATCACCGGGGGAACTCAGGTCACTCCGGAGATAGCGGTGCAAAGCGGCGTTGATGCAGGATTTGGTAAAGGCTCTAAAGGTATTCATGTAGCAACGTTTCTTGTAAAGAAGAGAAAGGATATGCAGAAATGAGAATTGATGTATTGGTAGCAGAAATAGGAAGTACAACTACTGTTATCAACGCTTTTAATGAAATAGACGGTCCTGACCCATGTTTCATGGGTCAGGGCCAAGCGCCTACCAGTGTTTTAGAGGGGGATGTTATCATTGGATTAAACCAAGCATTCGATGATCTCAAAACAAAGCTGAAAATCCCAGAAATCACATATGATCGCTTTTTGGCAACTAGTTCAGCTGCAGGTGGACTGAAAATGACTGTTCATGGTCTGGTTTATGACATGACAGTGAGAGCCGCAAAGGAAGCGGCACTAGGGGCTGGTGCAAACATTCACATGGTAACCGCTGGCAGACTAAGAAGGACAGATGTGAATAAAATCAAGTCAATTAATCCAAATATTATATTATTAGCAGGCGGTGTAGATTACGGGGAAAGAGATACTGCTATTTATAATGCAAAAATCATAGCTGGGTTAGCACTTGACATTCCTGTGATTTATGCTGGGAACATTGAAAACCAGGATGAAATAAGAGAAATTTTTGAAGGTAAAAAAATCGAATTGTGGATTGTTGAAAATGTATATCCCAAAATAGATCAGTTGAATATTGAACCGACAAGAAGTGTTATACAAGATGTATTTGAGAAGCATATCATACATGCTCCAGGAATGGAACACGTAAGGGATATGGTAAACGGAAGTATCGTACCCACACCGGGAGCCGTGATGATTGCCTGTCAGTTGCTCTATGACAGAATAGGAGATGTAGTAACTTTTGACGTCGGGGGGGCTACAACTGATGTGCATTCTGTAACTGAAGGCTCTGAGGAAATAGAAAGAATTCTAATCAATCCTGAGCCTAAATCGAAAAGGACGGTTGAAGGTGATTTGGGTGTCTACATCAATATGAAAAATATTGTTGATTTGATTGGTATTGAAGAAATTTCAAAAAGTCTTAAGATAACGGTTGAAGCAGTCGATTGTTTAATCTTAGATCACCCACCGATTCCAACAAGCAATCTACAGATTAGATTTGTCGAATTACTGACTGAAAAAGCTGTTTCTTTATCACTACAGAGACATGCAGGCAAGTTCCGGGATCTTTATTCGACGGCTGGTAGGAAAAAAGTGGCTGAAGGCAAAGACCTGACAAAGATTAAGTATATAGTCGGAACAGGGGGTGCGCTAACGAGGCTACCACAAAGAACGGAAATCATTAAGAAGGTAATTGCCAATGTTAAAGGCAGTGAAATGTTTCCCACCGCAGAAGCTGAGATACTGATTGATAATGACTATATTATGGCGTCATTGGGTGCCATGTCAAAGGAATACCCAGAGGTCGCATTTAAGTTGATGGCGAAATCAATGAGAATAAATACAAAAATATGATAAAAAGAGAAACCCATGTACCCAAAGATAATGATTGATTTAAAAAAGATAGAACAAAATGTGAATCAGGCGTCACAAAAGTATTTTGCGCGGATAATTCAATTGTTGATGCCTTTCACCTCTAAATTCGTATCTAAGGAGTACCTATAGAGTTGACTTTTCAAGGATAGATATTATACCAGGCTAAATCAAAAACATTCTAAATTAGTTGATTTGGAGTGTTTATCTGTAAAAGGTCGTTCCAACTTGGACGTTCATTTCAATTTTTTCTAAAACATTCCTGGTCTTGCCATTGATAATATGAACACTATCTATGCCTGAGTATAGCGCTTCGATGCAATTCTTAACCTTTGGGATCATGCCTTCTGAAACAATACCGTCATTTATAAGAGAATTACCGTATTCAGGTGTTATTTTGGGAATTACACTATTCTTATCTTTAAAATTCATATAAACACCATCGACATCCGTCATGTAAATCAACCTCTGTGCTTCAAGTGATGAAGCTATTGCAGATGCAGCCGCATCGGCATTGATATTATAAGTCAGACCAATCTTATCTGTCCCTATTGGAGAGATTACCGGGATTATATTGTTGCTAATCAACAATCGAATGATTGTCTGATCAATATCTGTGATTTCTCCCACAAAACCCAAATCCAGACCATCAGAAGCTTGTTTTTTACATAGTATCAAGTTATGATCCTTTCCACTTATTCCAACTGCATTCAGTTTTCTAAGTTGCAGCTCCGAGACAATTCTCTTGTTGTTTTTCCCGGAAAGAACCATTTCCACCACTTCTATCGTTTGCGAATCAGTAATTCTAAGACCCTTATCAAATCTGGGTTCAATGCCTTGACGTTTTAACATTTGATTGATGTCATTGCCGCCGCCATGTATAATGATGACAGCTATTTTTGATGCGTGTAGTTTATGAATCTGTTCTGCAAAAGACTTCAAGGATTCACCGCACTCCAGTATAGCCCCCCCCAACTTAATCACATATACTTTTTCACAATCTGTTTTATCCCCAATCATGTTCTATAGTCTCCATTTATTCGTATATAGTCATATGACATATCACACCCCCATCCTTTTGCTTCGCCATCACCATCTGACAAAGTGACCAGTATTTCGATGGAATTGTCCTTTAGAATCTCTGCAGCCAACTCTTCATTGAAATGGAGGGGTGTTCCATTCTCAACAAGTCTTATACTGCCAAATCTACTTTTGATTCTGAGAGAAAGACCATCTGGATTCATATCTGCACCAGCATAACCCATTGCACAGATGATTCTTCCCCAATTGGCATCTTCCCCAAAAAAAGCTGTTTTCACCAAATTTGAACGGATAATAGATTTACATAACATTCGAGCATCTTCTTTGGTTTTAGCTCCTTTGACTGTTGTTTCAAGTGTTTTTGTTGCACCTTCCCCATCCTTTATAATCATTTTGGCTAATTCAATATTGATGAGATTCAAGGCCTTGGTGAAGGTTTGATAGTCGTCATTCTCATTTGTGATTTCCTCATTTCCTGCCAAACCATTGGCTAATATACAAGCCATATCATTCGTGCTGGTATCACCATCAACTGATATCATGTTATAGGTATCAATGACACTGTCAGACATTGCCTTTTGGAGCAATGACTGTGTAATATTCAGATCGGTTGTTATAAAAGCCAGCATGGTAGCCATGTTGGGATGGATCATTCCGGAGCCTTTTGCCATTGCTCCAATTCTGACCAATTTTTCACCTATATTGAATTGGGCAGATACTTCCTTGGAAACAGTATCCGTTGTCATAATGGCAGAGGCTGCATCTATTGCTCCTTGACGGTCATCAGACAAGAAAATGCAAGACTTCTCTATACCTTTATTAATTATATCAAAAGGCAACTGAACGCCAATAACTCCTGTTGAGGCAGTCAATACTGAATTCACATCCAAATTCAGCACACTCGCCAATGACTCAGCCATTCCCTGATTGTTGATGATTCCCTGTTTACCAGTACAGGAATTGGCATGACCGCTATTGATGACTATTGCCTGTATCAGGGACTTGCTATCCAATAGTTGCTTGTTTCTGATAATCGATGCGGCCTTGACTCGATTGGTTGTGAATACCGCAGCATATTTAGCTGGCACATCTGAATAGACAATAGCTAAATCTCTTCTCTTATATTTCATTCCTGTGTATCTTCCGCACGCATAAAATCCAGATGGTTCAGTGACCCCATTATGATTTATTTTCATTTTAATCCTCCTTATATTGGGAACATGGATATTTGATCCAACCCGATTTCTTCTTTAAGTCCGAACATGATATTCATGTTCTGAACTGCTTGACCCGCGGCGCCTTTTATCAGATTATCTAGGGCTGATGTTAATATGATTCGATTTGTTCTTTCATCATGAAACATTCCTATATCCATATAGTTTGATCCCTTAACCCACTTTGTCTCAGCGGAAATACCTTTTGGCAATATCCTGACAAATTTTTCTTCGCTATAGAGCTCTGTGAATGCTTCTCTTATCATATCATAATTTATGGGTTGATTAGGTTTACAATAGATTGTTGTCAAAATACCCCTGTTCACAGGCATTAGATGAGGCACAAAACTCAATTTGATCGTTTGTCCAGCAAGAAGCGAGAGATTCTCTTCAATTTCAGGGATGTGTCTATGCCCGATAGGATTATATGAATTCATGTTTTCGTTGCATTCTGCATAGTGCGTAGCTTGACTCAAATTCTTACCAGCACCAGTTATTCCGGATTTTGCATCAATCATTATTGAATCAAGATCAATTAAAGATTTGATTAATAATGGTGCAAGACTTAATATGCTGCAGGTTGTGTAGCAGCCTGGGTTAGCAATTAGATTTGCTTTTTTAATTGCTTCTCTATTTAGTTCACATAATCCATAGACAGCTGAATCAACAAGATCAGGACTGGGATGGGTCGAATTATACCATTGGTTATAGGTATCGACATTTGATAATCTGAAATCAGCACTTAAATCGATTATTTTCAATTTTTCAAGTATCTCTCTAGTTAGCATTTTTGAAGAATGATTGTGTGGCAAAGCGATGAACAGTACATCTATGCCCTGATCTACTATATTGTACGGCGCTTCTATGCATTTAATATTCAATATATTGTAGTAATTCATAAACAATTTAGAGTAGTTTTCACCATCGTGGGTAGATGAGGATATGAAGCTTATTTCAACATTAGGGTGCATGAGAAGCAATCTAACCAGTTCCTGCCCTGCATAACCTGTTCCTCCAATTATACCTGCTTTAATCATCTATTTTCCTCCATTGAATGGAATAATATTTTTATTATACAACTATCCATTATAAAGTCAAGAGTAATATATAAAAATTTAATAAAATGTATAAATATATTAAAAAATAAAAAACGAGGTGTCTTGTTCACCTCGTTTAATTCGTATTTCAATTCTATCTATTCTATTGGTTTGAGATTATTATCCAGCCAGGTAGCTGTTTTATGGATAGGTTGCATGAATAATCTGTCATTATCCTTATCATTTTTGTTTTGATGAAATTTAAAAATAAAATCGCTATCCGTTTTTCCAAAGATTTCTATCTTACCATCAGGATGGGATAGAGCGTATCTGAATCCCTTACTGATACCGTTGAGTTTGCTTTTGGCTTCGGATATGATTTCAATCCCCTCGTATAGAGGCACCTGAAAATGGCTTTTAACAAATCTAACAGGCCTGCATTGGAATACATAATAAGGATGAACTCCCATGGCGGTTAGCCCACTGAGCAATTTGGCCATGACATCTGGATCATCGTTTATACCTTTTAGCAGCACTGCTTGATTTCTAACGGCAATACCGATATTTTTGAGTGCGTCTATTGCTTTTTTTGCCTCTTCAGTCAATTCCTTCGGATGATTGAACTGGGTTATTACAATCGTTTCTTTGATGGAAGCGTATTTCTGTAAAATGTTTAGAAGATCTTCATCCAGATAAATTCTTTGTGGAAAAACCACAGGCGTTCTCGAGCCGAGTCTTATGAAGTCCAAATGGTCAATCGAACTCAGATTCTTCAGATATTTTTCAATAATTTTATTAGAAATAGTAAAAAAATCACCACCAGAAAGCAATACGTTGTTTATTTCATGGTGATCTCTTATATAGGAAATGGATTCTGTCATGCGATGATTGACTTCTTCAGTCGAGTAACCTATCATTCTCTTTCTAAAGCAGTGACGACAATACATGTAGCATACATTGGTGGTTAGGACCAATGCTGTAGCAGTATACTTATGCTGCAAGCCTGGCATTTTTGTGTTTGTTGCTTCTCCACTGGTGTCATAATCTCCGGCGTCATTCAATTCCATTCCATGGGGAACGGAAAGTTTACGGATTGGATCATTTTTATCAGACCAATCAATCAAATCAAAATAGTACTTGGTAATTCGCATAGGATGTCTTTTAGATACTTCAATCATATGTTGTTTTTCATCGGGCGACATCTGTAGCACATTGTCTAAATCCTCGATTTTAATTATGTTATCTTTAAGCATATCCATCCAAGACAACATCAATATCACTCCCCATATATTAAATTTTTGTTAGTTTTTTCAAATTCAACGAAATTTCGATAGATTACAGAAGGGGTTCAGATTAAATTCACAGAAATGTTAAAATATTATACCATACGGGAGTATCCAAGTCAAAGCGACTTGTCTCTCCGACCTGACTCATCTAGACTAATAACAGACAATTACTGCTATATTATTCTGTTATATTATGCAAGAAAAAAAAACAATAATCTGTTATAATATTTATATCTGACATAATCTTATGAAGATAAATCTTAATGCGAGGAATACCGATAATGGCTAAGTATAATTCAATTTTTGATATTTTAGGACCTATCATGGTTGGACCTTCAAGTTCCCATACCGCAGGCGCTGCAAGACTTGGGAAAATAGCCAGATATATTGCTGATGGTGATATAAAATCTGCCAAAATCACATTATATGGATCCTTTGCTGAAACAGCCAAAGGCCATGGAACAGAAATGGCGCTGGTAGCGGGAATACTGGGGATGGAACCATATGATGATAAGCTGAGATATTCATTGGAGATAGCAAAGGAAGCAGGAATAGATGTTTTGTTTGAAAAAGGTGAGATTCCAGGCGTTCATCCCAATACAGCAAGGTTTGCACTTGAAAGACACGATGGCACACACATAACTGTTACAGGCTCTTCCATTGGTGGAGGTGCGGTCATTGTAAATGCCATAGATACATTTAATGTTGAATTGACAGGAGATTATTTTACAATTGTGACAAAGCATGTCGACAAGAAAGGAATCATCAGTAAAGTAACAACTTTATTAGCGGATAACAACATAAATATCGGTAATATGAAAGTAAGAAGAGATATCAGCAAAAATGAAGCCTCGATGATTATAGAAACCGATGAAATAGTCTCGGTTGAAGTTCTGGGAAAAATAAAGCGACTGGAAGAAATGATATTTGTCATTGAAATCAAGCCTGTGAGGGAGAACAAAAATGTACAATAGTGGAAATGACATTTTAAAAGCATGTGATATATTAAACAAGCCTATATGGGAGATCGTTCTTCTGGATGAAATAGAGAATCAGCATACCTCGGAATCGGATATATTCAATAGAATGGAAGAAACACTCCGAATCATGGAAAATTCAATATCCTACCCAATAGATAACAAGGTTGAAACACTGGGGGGTATTATAGGAGGAGAAGGAAAGGCTATGATGGCTTATGCTGATTCTGATAGGACTTTATCAGGAAGGTGGACTACCAAGGCAATGGCTCGGGCATTTGCCTGTTCTGAATATAATGCTTCAATGGGTAAAATATGCGCAGCTCCAACAGCAGGGTCTTGCGGTATAATCCCCGCGGCAATTATAACAATAGCAGAAAAAAACGGGCTCTCACGACAAGCTATGATGAGGGGTTTGATCACTTCAGCGGGTGTAGGGAAAATCATATCTACAAACGCTACTGTTTCAGGGGCAGAAGGAGGATGCCAGGCTGAGTGCGGTTCTGCCGCTGCTATGGCTGCTGCCGCCTTGGTTGAAATGAATGGCGGAAGTCCTTTACAGTCACTTGATGCGGCTGCTATAGCGCTTAAGAATATCATGGGTCTAATTTGCGATCCTGTTGCGGGGTTGGTTGAATCACCATGCTCCAAACGTAATGCTTCTGGTGTGGCCAATGCTATGATTTCCGCTGATATTGCTATGTCTGGGATTGTATCAGTCATTCCATTTGATGAAGTGGTTGAGGCAATGTATAATGTAGGTAAAGGCATGCATGAGAATTTTAAAGAAACAGCAAAGGGAGGAATATCAATTACAGACACAGGTCTTGCTTATTCCAGAAAAATTAAATAAGAACTTTATCCGATGACTAACAGTGCTAAGATCCCCACTTCTATAAGTGGTAGATAAGCACTGTAGAGTCTCTGGATAACGGTTTCTAAGGTTCAGATGGCATTTGAAACTCCACCTGAACCCAAGAACCAAGAACCTTGTTGATAATTTAAAAAAATAATGTATAATATAGTGATAATAAATAACGGAGGAAGATTATGGGATTTAGAACAGATATGGGAATTGATTTAGGCACTGCTTCAGTGCTTGTCTACATAAAAGGAAAGGGGATTGTCTTGCAGGAGCCATCTGTAGTTGCGATTGATAGAAATACCAACAAAATTCTGGCTGTTGGAGAAGAGGCGCGTATGATGCTCGGCAGAACGCCAGGCAATATCGTTGCAATACGACCATTGAGAGATGGCGTCATCTCAGACTTTGACATTACAGAAAAAATGATCAAGTATTTTATTAAGAAGGCAATAGGTGGCACAATATTTAAGCCAAGGGTTATCGTCTGCGTGCCCAGTGGTGTTACAGAGGTTGAAAAAAGAGCGGTTATTGATGCCTGCAACCAGGCAGGAGCAAGCAAGACTTATCTGATTGAAGAGCCTGTAGCTGCTGCTATCGGTGCTGGAATAGATTTATCAAAACCATCCGGCAATATGGTGATCGATATGGGCGGTGGTACATCTGATGTTGCTGTATTGTCACTTGGTGGAATTGTGGTTAGTAAATCAATCAAGATTGCAGGGGATAAATTTGATGAAGCAATTGTAAGATACATCAGAAAAAAATATAATGTAATGATTGGTCTGAGAAGTGCTGAAGATTTGAAAATTCAGATTGGGGCAGCTTTTCCTGAAGAAGAGGAAAAATTTGTTGAGGTAAGGGGACGGAATCTTGTTACCGGACTACCAAAAAATTTGACAATTTCATCCACAGATATGCTGGAAGCATTGGAAGAAACTGTTACATCTGTTGCAGATGCCGTCCACTCTGTCTTGGAAAGGACACCACCTGAATTAGCAGCTGATATCTGTGAAAAAGGTATTATTCTGACTGGAGGCGGTGGCTTACTACATGGACTGGATAAGCTAATTGCAAAGAGAACAGGGGTATCTGTCAGGGTTGCTGAAGATGCGATATCTTGTGTTGCACTTGGAACAGGCAAGGCCTTGGACAACATAGACGTTTACTCCAGCGCTCTCTTGACAGATGAAAGGAAAAGATACTGATGTTAGTGAAAAAAGCTATCATTCCCGCTGCTGGCTTAGGCACCAGGTTTTTACCTGCTACCAAAGCGCAGCCGAAAGAAATGTTACCCGTAGTAGACAAACCCACTATTCAGTACATAGTCGAAGAAGCAGTCAGCTCCGGAATAGAGGATATATTAATTATTACAGGTAGAAACAAACGAGCAATAGAAGACCATTTTGATAAATCCTTTGAATTGGAAGTCATTCTGAAACAAAAGGGCAAGTATGAATTGCTAAAAATTGTCGAGGATATTTCGGAAATGGCCAACATTCATTATATTAGACAAAAAGAAGCTAATGGGTTGGGACATGCTATCCATTGTGCAAAAACCTTTATCAAAGATGAACCATTTGCAGTACTTCTTGGTGATGATATCGTCTATTCAGAGAAGCCCTGCCTGTTGCAATTGATGGAACAATTTGAAACATATCAGTCAACGATTCTGGGAGTACAAAGCGTTTCACCTGATGATGTGGATAAGTACGGCATTGTATCTGGGGAAAAAATCAGTGACAAGCTTTATCTTGTAGATGATCTGATTGAAAAACCCAATAGGGAAAATGCACCTACAAACGTTGCCATACTGGGACGATACATAATAACCCCTGGTATATTTGAGGTGCTTGAACACACGAAACCAGGGGCAGGAGGAGAGATACAACTGACAGACGCACTCAAAGAACTGGCACAAAAAGAGAAGATGTATGCTTATGAATTCCAAGGTGAGCGTTATGATGTTGGAGATAAATTAGGATTTTTAAAGGCAACTGTCGAGTTTGCACTTCGAAAAGAGGACATCAAAAGTGATTTTATGGATTATTTAAAAACCATCACATCCTGATGATGTTTAAATGGAGGTATTGTTGTTATGATATATCTGGATCGTTACAATGAATGGTTGAGAAGTCCTTACATTGATCAGGACATTAAAGAGGAATTAAAAACAATCTCAGGGAATCAGGAAGAAATAAAGGATAGATTCTATAAGAATTTGGAATTTGGCACAGGCGGTATGCGAGGAGTGATTGGCGCAGGAACCAATCGTATCAATAAGCATATTGTCGCTAGAGCCATTCAGGGTTTGGCTGATTTCATCAATCAATCGGAGCGTGAAAACAAAAGCTGTGTGATAGCACATGATTCCCGCCACAAGTCAAAAGATTTTTCTGTCATGGCAGCTCGTGTACTTGCCGCATCAGGTGTCAAGACCTACTTGTATGATGGTATAAGATCCACACCAGAGTTATCTTTTGCAGTGAGAGAATTGGGATGCACAGCAGGCATAGTTTTTACCGCTAGTCATAATCCTCCTGAATATAACGGTTTTAAGGTCTATTGGGATTATGGGTGTCAAATGTTGCCTGAGATGGCTGAAGAGCTTGTTGAAATGATTGAAAAGGTATCTTTTGAATCTATTCAAACAATTTCTTACACCGATGCGCTGGATAAAGGAGATATAGTTTTACTCGGACATGACATAGATGATAAGTTTATTAATAATGTAAAAGCCATGAGACTAAGAAAAAATCTTGATAAAGACATAAAAATCGTCTACACACCTTTACATGGAACCGGTAGCGTTCCAGTAAGAAGGGTTCTGCGTGAATGTGGATACGATAAGGTCTTTCTGGTCGAGGAGCAACTCGAGCCAGACCCGAATTTTACTACAGTCAGATATCCAAATCCGGAAGATGAAAAGGCTTTTGAATTTGCTTACAAAAAAGCTGTAGAGGTTGATGCGGATATAGTGATAGCCAATGATCCTGATGCTGACAGGGTGGGGCTATCTGTGAAATCTGAATCCGGCGAATATAAATTGTTGAGCGGCAATCAAGTTGGTCCTTTGTTCATTAATTACATATTGTCAACCTTGAAAGAAAAAAATTCAATGCCAACCAATCCATTGGTCATCAAAACAATCGTAACCAGTGAATTGGGTAGAAAAGTAGCAGAAAATTATAGTGCTGCGTGCTTGGATACATTAACCGGTTTCAAGTATATCGGTGAAAAAATGGAGTTGTTTGCGAAAACCGGAGAAAAAGATTTCATTATAGGGTATGAGGAGAGCATAGGATATACCATGAGCCCTTTCGTTAGAGATAAGGATGCTATTACCATGACTCTGATTGCGTGTGAAATGGCCGCCTATTATAAAATGCTCCGAAGTGACCTTTTGAACGAATTGGAAAACTTGTATGTTCAGCATGGCTATTATGTAGATGATCTAAGATCTCTGACCATGGAAGGGAAAGAAGGCGGAGAAAAAATCATTCAAATCATGGAACACTTCAGAAACGCTAAAATAGACCATATTTGCGGATTTAAGGTTGCTTCTATCAGTGATTATCAAACAGGAAAGATAAAAAATATGATGGAGAACAAACTGATGAACACGGGACTGCCTGAATCCAATGTCCTAAAGTTCTTATTGGATAATGGATCTTGGTTTGTGCTGAGGCCTTCAGGGACAGAACCAAAAATTAAAATTTATTTTTCGATCACAGGGAAGGATATTGATACAGCAAAAACCGTGAGTAAGAGTCTGATCAATGAAGTTATGGATATTATCAGTCAAATTTGATGGAGAGTGCTATGAAAAAGATAATATTTATTTTGATTCTTTTACTTTTAATAAATTCAATAGAATTGGCTTTTGCGGATTATATTAATCCACCAAGAGAAGAGTTGGAAAAAATGATAACTGAAATTGCTCAAAAAAGAGGGGTACCTTCAGTTGTAGTCATGGCTTTAGCAAGAGTTGAGTCTGTTTTCAGACACTATGATGAAACAAGTCGTTCAGTTAGAACCGGATCCGCAGGTAGTATAGGACTTATGCAGGTAAACAACTCCAGGAGTTTGTATGACGATTATAGATTGAGATATGACATCGCCTACAATATTGAAGCGGGCATAGATGTTCTAATGGAAAAATGGGATGCCAGTGCATCAACAACGCAGTGGGCTTACTTGCCCTCTGTAGGCGACATGGACCCCAATATTTTGGAGAATTGGTATTTTGCTTTGTGGGGATACAATGGATTTGTAGCAAGCAACAACCCCAATGTGGCTTATGCTTCAGGTAAAAGTTATACATTTCAGGATTTGATTTACATGGTGATAAGGAATGAATACAATCAGCCAATCAATCCGATAGAGATCACCTATTTGCCGGATATTGGCACACCTAGCAGAACGCTGAATGTTCCGACACCAGAGGAGAATCATTTGGGAGATATCACATTGGCGGACATCGGTGACAAGATAGAAGTGTCGTTCATGGCTACGACTTCAGGTTTGAATCTGAGAGAACTTCCTGATGGTAAGGTAATTGGCACCCTGAATGATGGAGAAATATACATAGTAGGAAAAGAAGCAGAAATGGAAGGCGGTTATTATTGGTACTATCTTCTAACGGAGAGTGGAGAAGGGTTAGGCTGGGCGGCCAGAAACTGGTTGGTCAAGATTGAAGAGCAAGAGGACATCGAACTGGACAAAATAGATGAGGTAATTGAAACCAGCGAAATTGAAAACCCCAATTCTTCGGAAGTCACAAATATGGCTGGTTTTACCGATATTGATAATCATTGGGCACGACAATATATCCTAGAATTATATGCAGACGGTATCCTAAAAGGGAAAATGGAAACATCCTTCGCGCCACAAGATGATGTAACCAGGCAAGAGTTTGCGGTATTGCTGAGTAGGTCTTTTGAATTCGGTGATGCATCAGCTAGAAGTTTCAGTGATAAGAATACAGTACAATCATATGCAGTGACTGCAGTTGAAAAGATGGTTTATTTCAATATAATGGACCTTGAAGAAGATAAATTTAATCCCGAAAGACCACTGACTAGGATAGAGGCAGCCTTGGCTATCAGCAGGATACTGGAGTATCCTGAACAATTAAAAGCCTTTGAATTTGAAGATGTACAGAGCATATCAATTGAAGAGCTCAAAGGACTGGCTTCAGTATTCACGTATGAAATAATCACTGGTAGAGATGCAAAGACATATGATCCTTACGCTTCAATCACTAGAGGTGAAATATCAAAAATTCTGATGATTACTCGTTCCCATTTGCATTAAACTCGTTTTTAGTCTTACTCTTATCAATATAGACTGTTTCGTAGGGCTTGACCATTTTGTATTCATCCCGGGCAATTTTTTCCACCATTTGTAGAAATTGTTTCGGATCATTTATTTTAGCTAAATCATCCTGAAGATTCAGAAGTTCCAACTCAATATCCTTTTTTTCGTCTATTTTGGCTTGCTTCCGGTTTTCAATAGTATTCAGATCGAGACGTTGATTGACGATAGTAAAAATCATATACAAAGCTAAGGCATAAAAAATCATGCTGATCAAATTAATTTCGAACTTTTTCTTTTTCTGCTTCTTTTTGGCCATAGCGCACCTCACTAACATTATAGTATGATAGTGCAATAAAATAAAGAGTAACAATAAAAAAAAGTTCTGCTACTGGCAGAACTTTTTATTACTCATTATGCATCTCCAAAATCTAGTCTCTGAATTATTATCAGTTGTTAAACGCTTGTTCTTTGAGTAAATTAGCCTTATCTGTTTTCTCCCACGATAAATCCAAATCGGTCCTTCCAAAATGTCCGTAGGATGCCAGTTGTTTGTATATGGGTCTTCTCAAATCCAAATTCTTGATGATGGCTGCAGGTCTTAAATCAAAATTCTCTGCAATCAAAGCCTCAATTCTAGACTCATCAATTTTGCTGGTTCCGAAGGTGTCAACCATAATTGAGACAGGATGAGCCACTCCTATGGCATAAGCAAGCTGAACTTCACATTTATCGGCCAAACCGGCGGCAACGACATTTTTCGCCACATATCTTGCCGCATAAGCGGCTGATCTGTCAACTTTGGTTGGGTCTTTACCGGAAAAGGCCCCACCACCATGCCTGGAATAGCCACCGTAAGTATCCACAATTATTTTTCTGCCAGTTAATCCAGCATCACCCTGCGGACCACCAATCACAAAACGTCCGGTAGGATTTATAAAATACTTGGTCATATCATCAAGTAAGAAATCTGGAACGACTGCTTTTATTACATGCTCTAAAATATCCTTTTCAATGGTGGCTATTGGAACATTGGCATCATGTTGTGACGAGATAACGATGGTATCCACTCTGACAGGTTTATCATCATGGTATTCCACGGTGACTTGTGTTTTACCATCTGGTCGAAGATATCTGAGTGTTTTGCTTTTGCGGACGAAAGCAAGTCTTTTTGCCAACTTATGAGCCAACGAGATTGGCAGTGGCATAAGCTCCGGTGTTTCATTACAAGCAAAACCAAACATTATGCCTTGATCGCCAGCACCTATAAGATCAAATTCATTATTACTGTTGTCCCTGTATTCTATTGCTTGATTGACACCTTGTGCAATGTCCGATGACTGTTCATCAATCGCTGTCAGCACAGCACATGTATCACCATCAAATCCATATTTGGCTCTTGTATAGCCAATTTCTTTGATTGTTTCTCTTACAACCTTTGGTATATCAATATAACAATCAGTTGATATTTCACCCGACACAAGCACTAATCCCGTCGTAACAGATGTCTCGCATGCAACTCTGCCATTAGGATCTTTTTCAAAAACCGCATCCAGTATGCCATCGGATATCTGGTCACATATTTTATCTGGATGACCTTCCGTAACTGATTCTGAAGTAAAAAGCCATTTTTTCAATACTTAACCTCCTCTTAAATTAAATTCCCGGTTTTTCCAATAAAAAACTCCTCCTGAGAAGAGTATAGTCCAAATATTGGTCCTCATCTTCCGGATATACCGCGGGAATTGGCACCTCACACCATAACTGGCATTGGCTGCCGGGTTTCATAGGGCCCGTCCCTCCACCTCTCCTGATAAGGCTTTTTTATCAAGCAAATTATATCATATTGATAATTTTTGTCAATAACTATCAACGAGGGTTTTCTGTTGAAGTCTTACCTCATATTCACAAATGCAACACCCAACAGACTTAATGAAATAACGATGATACCAGCTGTTAACACACCAAGGCTGATCATCAACAAAGACTTCTTATAACCAAGTTTTAGAAATGAAGCAACGCCACATCCCGTCCATACACCGGTTGTAGGAAGTGGTATTGCAACCAGAAGAAATAATCCAAATAGTTCGTATTTAAGAACTTTTTCGGATCCTTTATCCACTTTTCTTAAGATATAACCGGCAGGTCGACTGAATAGTCGAGTTCTGGCAATAAACCGAATGATTGGTTTGAAAACTTTCAAAAGTATTGGAACAGGAAGGATATTTCCCATGACTGATATAATAAATACTTCGATTGGTGGGATTCCAAGACTTATTCCTAATGGAATTGAGCCCCTCAATTCAGCTATAGGCATCATAGCCAATAAAAAAACAGATAATTCGTTTGTGAAATGCTCTAGAACAAAACCCATTTAACACCCCTCGTAAAATTTTCATGTTTAGTTATTATACCTTATTATAAGTACAAATAAAACCCTGCTAGCACAACAATTAGTTGCGTGTTATTGAGGAATACAACAACTTATTGATATTGTTATTTAAAACCTGCTATATTCTGTTATAATAACATAAGAAACAAAGTAATTAATCGTGAGGGAATGTATGAAACAGATATTAGGCGGTATGAGAAAGGCAATTGAAGCGTATGAAATGATAGAAGACGGTGATAAAATTGCTGTGGGTGTTTCTGGTGGAAAAGACAGCATGCTATTATTGTATGCACTTAAATTATATCAAAAATTTAGTCCTGTCAAATATGAGTTAGCAGGTGTTACCGTTTCACTTGGGTTTAAAAACTTTGATTTGAGCCCAGTTGGTTCGTTTTGCCAGGAAATTGATGTGCCTTACTATATAGTGGACACGGATATCGAGGAAATAGTCTTTCATGTAAGGAAAGAGAAAAACCCGTGTTCACTATGTTCTAAGATGAGAAATGGTGCTTTGCATAATAAAATTAAAGAAATAGGTTTCAACAAGGTAGCTTTAGGGCATCATGCGGATGATGTTATTGAGACAATGTTTTTAAGCATGCTTTATTCGGGTAGAATTGCAACGTTCAAACCAGTTACGTATTTATCAAATAAGGATATATTCAACATAAGACCATTGATATATCTCAAGGAAGCTCAGGTGATAGGGGCTATTAAGGATAACAATATACCTGTCGTTCAAAGCATATGTCCCATGGACAAAACCAGCAAGAGAGAAGAGGTGAAGAAGCTTCTTAAGAATATTTATAAAGAAATACCCGAGGGACGCGAGAGACTATTTCAAGCCATCAAAAACAAAGATCAATATAATCTTTGGTCTTGATCTAGAAACACTATGTTTTTCATTGCGTCTAAACATATGGAATAATGTGTGAATGTAAACACTATGATAGATTGATGGGAGATAAAATGAAAAGAAAACTAATAATATTTATTTTAGTAATTGCTTTTATTCTGAGTTTATCAATTAATGCTGAGATGAAGACCATCATGGACTATAGAACAGAAACTTCCTTATCTGAGGGATTGAAGCATATCAGCATTACCAGAGAAACAACAGAGGGACCACTTGATATTAATATTTTAAAGATAGATCTAAATAATCAATATACAGATTTGAAACCAATTTATTCTAGTGAAATTTCAGTCAAAAAACCTTTATCCGTTATTGCACAGGAGTGGCATTCGACAGCGGCTATCAACGGCGAGTTCTATTCAATCAATAATCCCTCATTTCCTTTCGGTACTTTAATTGACTTGGGTAGAGTCATTTCAGCGCCTAATAGTTATCAATTTGGTTATCCAACCATTGTCAAAGGATCTGAAGGATTTGATATTTCAGTTCTGGAACCTAGAATGAAATTATTAGTGAATGGTTTAGAGGTTCGACTTCATACCATTAATAAGGTTGGCGCGTTGGACAATGAAGTCATCATGCTTAACAGCTCATGGGGAAAGCAATCTCTTGGTAGCACTGTTAACAAGGAACTGGTAGAGATATTGGTTTATAGGGATAGAATCAGAAGTATTCATATTGGTGAGAAACCCATTGATATACCAGACGATGGCTTTGTGATTGTATTCAATTCAAAAAACAAAGAAATTATCGACATTTTTCAGGAAGGCACCTTCATAGAAACAGTCATTGATTTAGGATTTGATATTAATAATATTGATTGGGCTGCCGGAGGAGTCAATCACTTGGTAAAGGATGGGCAGGTCTTCCAGTATAATGATAGCATACTGGGAAGACATCCCAGAACAGCAATAGGTATCAATAAAGAAGAAGACACAGCTTTTTTGGTTACTGTTGATGGCAGAAACAGTCACTCCATCGGAACACTTCAATCAGAATTGGCTTCAATACTAGTTGAATTAGGTTGTTGGAATGCATTGAATCTTGATGGCGGTGGGTCAACACAGATGGTGGTTGATTTTTATGGTATCGGTGAGTATACAGTGGTCAATAATCCTTCAGACGGAAGGGAGCGACAGATGGTATCGGGATTTGGAGTGTTCAACAGATATCCTGCCAATGCAGAAGTGATGAATCTGGAAATCATTCCTAAGACTACGGTTTTGTTTAAAAACCAGGTTTTTGAATATGATTTGAGAGCCTATAACAATTATAATGTACCAATTAGGTTTGAAGCTGGAAGAGCAAAGGTTACCATGACCGGTCTTGCAATCAGAAAAAGCTCTGAAGGTATAATATTCACAGAATCAGGTAAAGCGACCCTAAAAGTTTATTATAATGGTGTCAGCAGCGAAATCGATATTGAGGTATTGAATGATGTAGAGGAACTTGTATCTGATTTCAAAGAAATTACATTGCAGACGTCAGAACAATATAAACTACCGGATTTCAAGGGCATTGATAACAACGGTAAAACTGCAATCATTAAAGCCAAAGAAATAGAGTGGGAGGTTTCCAATAGCATTGGAAATGTGACATCTGGTGTGTTTTTAGCTGGAATGAATGCCGGCAAAGGTATTCTGACAGGTAGATTTGACCGAGGAGAAATAAATATTCCAGTATATGTGGGATATGATGAGAAACTCATCCATGATTTTGAAAGTCTGGGGGGTCTATTGCTCAACCAGTACCCCAGTGATTCAAATGGGAGAATGATAATTTTTGAAAGAAGTATTGAGGGTCGAAACAGCATAAAACTCTTCTATGACTTCACAACAATGAAACCGAATGATCAAGCCATTGCATTTGTGGAATTTGGAGAAACAGGGAGTCTTCTACAAGGTGAGCCAAAAAGCTTTACCATGTGGGTGTTTGGTGACAGAAGCAATCACTGGCTGAGAGCAAGAATTGTTGACGCTAATGGTATCCTGTACCGGATTGACTTTGCTGAGGAAATTGACTGGTATGGTTGGAAACAGGTGACAGCTGGTATTCCAAATAATGTTGTTTTCCCGGTTGCATTGAAAAATATATATATAGCAAATATCTATAATGATAGGACCAATAAGGGATCTATTTACATCGACAAGCTGACTGCAAATTACCCTTTAAAGAAAATGGATACTTCCTTAGTACCAGCTAACACCCAGGTATCAGACAGCATAAAAGGCAAACCTTCTATATTCGATGATAAAATAACGATTAATATCGAAGGAGTGTTTATAAACTCAACTCCTATTGGTAACAACATATTGGATGATATGCATATTGTGGAGATTGATGTGTCTAAAGGTGGCATCAAAAGAACAGACAGTAACCAGTGGAGTAGTCTGGTAGCTTTGAAAGAGATTAGCAACGATACAATCATCATCCGTTTTAATAGTCATTTTAATGATTTGGATCCAATAGAAGCCGGGGTACTTAGGAATCTGTTCCATTATTTGCGTGAAAACAATAACAACAAAGTGTTTGTTGTGTCCTCCGGGGTTGGGGAAAGTGGTATAGCCTATGATAAAGGTGTTCGATATATTCACTTCATGCACTACTTTGAATTGTATAAAAGTAGAGATGCACTGTCATATTATTATGAGTAACTGGTGGTGAGTGTATTGAAAACCAAGGAAGAGATCAGAAAAGAAATGCTGGAAATGAGAAACACCATAACTAAGGATTATGTATTTACAAACAGTAAAAAGATATTGGAACAGCTGCTAACTGTTGAAGAATTTGTCAATAGCAATTGCGTCAGTATATATCTAAGCTTTGGCAATGAGGTGGATACTTTTTTGATTGTTGAGTGGTTGAAACAAAACAATAAGAGGATTGTCGTACCTTATACTGAAAAAAACGAAATCAAACTGACTCCAGTTTATGTCAATGACATGGATGAGGATTTGACCGAGAGTTTGTTTGGTTATCCTGAACCAATTATTGAACGAGTTAAATTTGCTCGGCTTGATGAAATTGATTTTGTAATTGTACCCGGTGTGGCATTTGATGATTCGAAAAGCAGAATTGGATATGGCAAAGGCTATTACGATCAATATCTTTCCAGATTCAACCCGGATGTGCGATTTGCTGGACTTGCCTATGATTTCCAATTATTGGACTTAATTCCAAATGAACAACATGACATCAAGATGGACATAATCATCTCTGAAAAAAGGCTAATCAGATAGACTGGGACTACAAACCAGGTTGTTAATAGATTATAATAGCAGTAGAATTGTTTTTAGGAAGTGTATTATGATTGATCAGGTGAGAAATAATTTAAGAAGCCATGTTGCAATAAAAGAAGGTCAAAACATTGTGCTGGGTCTGTCAGGCGGACCGGATTCTGTGTTTCTTTTTCATGCGTTGAGAGTATTGCAGAATGAAATGGGTTTTCTTCTCACTTGCGCTCATATTAATCATATGTACAGAGGTGATGATGCTGACCACGACGAAGCATTTGTTGAAATGCTGTGTAGGCATCATAACATAGAGTGTCAGGTATTGAAGAAAAACGCAACTAACTATGCCAAAGAATTGAAAATGACAGTCGAAGAAGCTGGTAGAGTCATAAGATATGGGTTTTTTAGAAAAATATTAAAGGAAAAAGGTGATGGCTATATAGCAACAGCACATAATCTTAATGATCAGGTAGAAACAGTTTTACAAAGAATCATAAGAGGAACAGGTATCGATGGACTGGTAGCTATGACAGTAAAATCCAATGATATAATCAGACCGATTCTGGGAATCAGACGCAAAGACATTGAAAACTATCTACATCATCACAACTATGATTACTGTGAGGACAAGACAAACAATCAATTGATCTATGGCAGAAACAGATTAAGACTTGAATTGATTCCATACATAGAGAAAGAATATAATTCTAAATTTTCAGATAGCTTGATTAGATTATCAAATTCAGCCTCACAAGACCATGAATTACTATATGGTTTAACGATTGAGGCTTACGATAAACTTAGGGTCCTTGTCAAAGGGCAGATACATATTGATTTAAAAGAGTTCAATGCCTTGAAGATAGGATTGAGAAGTCGCTTGATCAGGATGGCAATAGAAGAATTGAAAGGAAATACAACTAATATCCAGTATTCAAATATTGAAACCGGAATTGCATTATGCCAACAGAAGGAGACCGGAAAGCGTCTTTACTTGCCAGATAATATCATTTTGGAAATAGCTTATGATAAGATTATCATCAAAAGTAAAGCTGAAGTTAAGGATTTTGAATATAATATTACTGTGGGGTTGCCTGTTTTCATCTCAGAAATCAATATTGGATTAGATTGCTATGAAACAAAAAATCAAGACTTTAATAAAAAAAACAACAAAATTGCAATCGATTATGATAAAATAGTTGGAAATCTCAGAGTCAGAAACAGAAAATATGGTGACGTTTTTACGCCTATAGGAATGAGTGGAACTAAAAAGCTTAAGGATTTTTTCATAGATGAAAAAATACCAAGAGAACAGAGAGAAGAGACACCGATAGTACTTGATGACAAAGAAATTATCTGGGTCGCTCCATACAGAATGAGCGAACATTATAAAATAGATGAATCAACAAAAAGAATTGTTGTTATAGAAATCAAGGAGGTTTGAATGGATTTAGATAAGATTACCAAGGAAATCATGATTGATGAAGAAACAATCATCTCAAAAGTTAAAGAGTTAGGAAAGCAAATTACAAATGACTATCTTGACAAGGAAGTGTTGCTTGTATGTGTTCTAAATGGCGCTTCAATGTTTATGTCTGATTTAATGAAAGAGATAAAGCTGCCATTGGAGATTGATTTTATGGCGGTATCGAGTTATGGTTTATCGACCAAGTCTTCGGGAGTTGTCAAGATAATCAAAGACTTGGATAAGACGGTTGAAGATAAACATATCATCATAGTTGAGGATATCATCGATTCGGGTCTTACATTGTCCTATTTATTGGAGAATCTGAAATCAAGAGGGCCGAAAAGTGTAGAGATTTGCACACTCTTAAGCAAACCCTCCGGCGGGAAGACGCATGTTGACACAAAATATGTAGGATTCGATATAAAGGATGAATTTGTTGTAGGATATGGATTAGACTATGCAGAGAAATATAGAAATATTCCTTATATTTTTATATTAAAAGAGGAAATTTACAAAGCTTAATACTGTAGTTGAAATAAAAAAATGATTGTGTTAAAATAATAAATCGACTATTCGAGTTAATATTTTTTACATAAAACGAATGCCGAAAGGAGGCCTAAATGAAAAATTTCGCAAAAGGGATAAGCATCTATATCGTGATATTTATTGTCATACTGCTGATTGTCACGATGTTGTCGAACCAGACTGTAGAAACTCTTGAACTGACTTTTACAGAACTGGTCACTCAGCTTGAAGCCCAAAATGTGTCACAGATAAAATTTGTCAATAATACCGTAACGGGAACATTGAAAGACGGTACAAACTTTAATTCTTATGTACCCGATGTTGCACTGTTCTCTGTTTTCGATAAATATTTAGCCGATAGCGTCGCATCCGGTCTGGTGGTAATGGAAGGAGAACCAACGCCATCTACACCATTTTACATTCAAATGCTACCTACCATATTGATGATAGGGTTATTTGCTATATTCTGGTTTGTATTCATGAATCAATCTCAAGGCGGTGGAGGGGGCGGAAAAGTCATGTCCTTTGGAAAGAGCCGCGCTAAGATTTTCAAGGAAGACCCAGAGAGAAAAGTGTCTTTCACCGACGTTGCAGGATTGGATGAGGAGAAAGAAGAATTAAGTGAGATTGTTGATTTTCTGAAAGACCCAAAGCGATTCAGACAGCTAGGGGCTAGAATTCCAAAAGGTGTACTGATGGTTGGTCCCCCTGGAACAGGCAAGACCTATATATCCAGAGCTGTAGCAGGTGAGGCAGGTGTACCGTTTTTTAGCATAAGCGGATCTGATTTCGTTGAAATGTTTGTCGGGGTAGGAGCATCCAGGGTCAGAGATTTATTTGAACAGGCCAAGAAAAGCGCACCTTGTATCATATTCATCGATGAGATTGATGCAGTGGGACGAAGAAGAGGAGCAGGTCTCGGTGGAGGCCACGATGAGAGGGAACAGACCCTTAATCAACTCCTTGTGGAGATGGATGGCTTCGGTGACAATTCAGGCATTATTATGATTGCAGCAACCAATAGACCGGATATTTTAGATCCTGCTTTACTTAGACCGGGTAGATTTGACAGACAAGTACATATAGGCATTCCTGATATAAAAGGTCGAGAGGCTGTATTGAAAATTCATGCCAGACAGAAACCTATCGCTGAAGATGTTGATTTCACTGTTATTGCTAGAAGAACTCCTGGATTCACTCCAGCTGATCTTGAAAATGTCTTAAATGAGGCAGCCTTATTGGCAGCCAGGATGGGTGAAACTCAAATCAATATGGATGTCATAGAAGAATCAATCACAAAAGTAATAGCTGGTCCGGAAAAGAAGAGTAAAATCATTAGCGATAAGGAAAAAAGACTAACCGCTTATCATGAAGCTGGACATGCCCTTGTTGCTAGATTGATGCCCAACTCAGACCCTGTTCATATGATCTCGATTATTCCAAGGGGTAGAGCAGGAGGATTCACAATGATTCTTCCAGAGGAAGAGCGATACTATATGTCAAAAACTGAAATGGAAGAAAATTTGGTCCATTTACTTGGAGGCAGAGTTGCTGAAAAACTGGTTTTGGATGACATCAGCACAGGCGCTTCCAATGATATTCAAAGAGCTACAAAGATTGCAAGGGGAATGGTTACACATTATGGTATGAGTGACAACCTTGGTCCCATGACCTATTCTGGTGATGACGATGAAGTCTTTCTCGGAAGGGATTTTGCAAAGAGCAGAAATTACTCAGAAGAGGTGGCTGCCCAAATTGACAGAGAAATGCGCTCTATAATAGATAAGGCATACCATAAAGCAGAATCCTTACTGAGGGATAACCTGAATAAACTGCATGATGTGGCAAAAGCTTTGTTGGAAAAAGAAACATTGGACGGGAAAGAATTCGAAAGGATTTTTTTGGGAGCATAATCCATATCAGCATCAGATACAGAGACTCGATGGACAGATTTTGTTTTATCTGACAGAGTCTCTTTTTTAATAAAGTATGATAGTGTGTTTTTAGAAACCGATACAGGAGGAAAAATTGGAAAATAAAGTGATACTAGTGACAGATGACGATCAAGATATTAGAAATATGATAAAGATATATCTTCAGAATGAAAACTATGATGTACTATTGGCAAAAAATGGCAAAGAAGCAATTGAGATACTTGAGGATCATACTGTTGACCTTTTGATTCTGGATATAATGATGCCCGAAATGGATGGCATGGAAACATGCTACAAAATAAGAGAAAGATGGAGAATGCCAATTTTATTCCTATCGGCAAAGGGCGAGGATATGGATAAAATTATGGGATTGTCTGCTGGGGCGGATGATTACATCACAAAACCCTTTAATCCTCTTGAATTGACAGCTAGAGTAAAAGCTAATTTGAGAAGAGTAGATCTTTTTAACAAAGACATTGAAACTGGGGATGTCACTATTACAATCGATGATTTAATAATCAATATAGATACGCATCAGGTATTGTTAAATGGGGCAGAGGTACATCTGACTAAAACGGAATTCGATATATTGGCTTTATTGGCTTCCAATAAAGGTATCGTGTTCAACATCGAAAAAATTTATAATAGAGTTTGGAAAGATGAGTTTTTTGTCACAGATAATACTGTAACCGTGCATATCAGAAAATTAAGAGAAAAACTAAAAGACGATTACAAGAATCCTAAATATATAAAAACAATTTGGGGAGTTGGTTATAAAGTTGAAAGATAAGAACTCAAAGAGTTTAAGGACAGAATTTCTAGGGTTTTTTGTCATATCCCTTGTTGCATCGATGGTGTTCGGGATGATGTCATATATCATTGTGGAAAATTTGTATTTCAAAGCAAAGCAAGATATTTATGAAACAGAAAAACTGAATGCCACAATCCTTATCGAAGAGATGGGAAAAATTCTTGAAATTGAACAAACAAAGGATCATTGGGCTGACAAGTTGGGAGCGCTCAACTTCGACGCAAGTCTTTACTTCATCAATATTGTTGATGAGCAGGGTTCAATATTATATAGAAGCCATCAGGCGGAACCACAACAAAAAGACTACATTTTATATCGAGCAATAAACTTAAATGGAGAGAACGGCATCATTTTTTTGGAAGGGCTCTATAAGGACAGACCATACGAAGAGAATGTACTTGTAATGGTTATTATTCTGATCTCTGTTATTCTCTTCATATTTGTATTCTTTAGATTGGCTAATAATAGAATCAATTATATTCATGAAATATCAGAGACCGTGGGTAGAATCTCACAAGGAGATCTGGAAAGTCAGATCAAAATATCAGGCCAGGATGAATTGACTTGGTTAGCCGGCAACATCAATAGGATGGGACAATCAATCAAAGAAAGAAATGCCATCGAAGAGAAGATGGAAAAATCAAAAAAAGAATTGATCACCAACATGGCCCATGACCTTAGTACGCCTCTTACTTCGATAATCGGTTATCTGAATCTGATTAAAGATAGAAAATTTCCGGATGAGAACAAGCTGGTTGAATATGTTGAGATATGCTACAACAAATCCCAACAACTAAAACAATTGATAAGCAAACTTTTCGAATATTCAAAACTGACAAGTGAGGCTTTAAAATTGGAAAAAACAAATCTTGATGTTAATAGATTGGTTGACCAGATCAAAGTTGAGTATTCTCATCTCATCGAAGACAATTATCTTCAAATAGAGTTGGAATTGAACCCTGAGAAGCCATTTATTTACGCAGATCCTATACTAATGGTCAGAGTTTTTGAAAATCTAATACACAACGCAATAAAGTACGCAAAAAAACCAGGTGTTTTAAAAATAAGAACCATTATTGAGAATGAAGACGTTCTCATCACTTTCTCCAACAGTATTGACAAGAGGCAGTTCAAAAATGATGATATGAGACGTATCTTTGAGCGAATGTATATCAAAGACCAGTCAAGATCCCATGGTTCAGGCAGTGGACTTGGGTTGGCAATAAGCCGTGAAATGGTTGAATTAAATGGTGGTAAAATCTGGTCTCAGCTTGAGGACGATCAGATTGTGTTCATTATAAGATTTAGGAATATCAATACATTTAAACTGTGATTCAGCTGGGAATCAGATTTCTTTGTCTTAGTATATAAACAGATTCTTTTAAAGCAGCCATAGTTTTAACCTCTAGCAGCACTGTTATATTTTTTTTAATGGCAAAATCAATGCGATCAACCAGATCCAACTCTCCATCGAATGGAACCAGATGATCCTTTTGACCTTTGGTATCGTGAAAATGCATATGTGTGATGCGATGATTCATTTGCATGAGATACTCGTGATCAATAAAACTGTTAGCAGAATCGTGACCGATGTCCCATGTGATTCCAGTTCCTTTCATAGCCAAAACGTGATTGAGAGCTTCCTGGGCAAATAAGCGGTTAAAATTGCCAGAGTTTTCTATGTTTATGCCAATTTTGCCTTTTATTGCAGATTGACAAACCATTTTAAATGAATCTTTAAAATTCCTGACAAAAATGTCAGAGTATTGTTCATAGATAAAAATTTTCTTTTGAGGGAGCGTCATCTTCGCTCCTTCAATGATGTGAAAATTCAATAGCTCAACACCAGCTTTCTGAGCCCAAACAACAGTATCCAGTGCAAGCTTCACATATCCATCCCGAACAGACGGAAAGAAAACACCCATATCCATATCATCAGGCATATGCATGGTGTAGAAAATCTTGTGGTTTTCTTTAACTTTAAGAAGTTCATTGCATGACAGATTTTCAATAAAATTTGATGGTAGATTCATATTTAGTTCTATAAAGTTCAGATTCAATTCTCTACATAAATCTACCGTATCCTTAAAAGAATTTAATTCAATCAATGATGGCATGCCAATACGCAATCTATTCATAATGCACCTCGTACTTCATTTGTTCATAAGGTTTAAACAGACCATAGCAACTATATATATGATCTGAGTATAATATATTGTATTATATCCTTATCCAATAAACAAAAGTTTTTTAAATAAGTCTTGAAAAAAAATAGAAAATTCTCTATAATTGTACAAACTACAATAAATGATAATTTATTAACAAATATATTAGAGAGGTGGAAAAATGCATAAAAAATTATTTATCCCAGGTCCCGTAGAAGTCGGACAAGACGTCTTGGACAAGATGGCAACCCCTATGATTGGTCATAGAACCAAGGAGATTTCACAACTCCAGAGAGGAATAAGTGACAAACTCAAAAAACTGTTCTATACCGAGAATCAAATTATGCTATCGACTTCATCAGGCAGTGGCTTTATGGAAGGGGCCATAAGAAGCTGTACTGCTCATAAGGCAGCAGTTTTTTCAGTTGGCGCATTTGGGAAAAGATGGTACAAGATGGCAATGAGTAACGGTATACCGGCAGATTTGTATGAGACTGAGCTGGGGAAGGCAACTACACCTGAACTTGTTGAAAAGGCTCTATCTACCAATACATATGATCTGGTGACCATCACCCACAATGAGACTTCGACCGGTGTGATGAATCCAATAGAAGAAATATCAACAATCATTAGAAAATATCCGAACGTTATTTTTTGTGTCGATGCTGTGAGCTCAGCTGCCGGAACAAAAATAGAAGTTGATAGGCTTGGAATTGATATTTGTATCACATCAACCCAAAAGGCTTTGGGATTGCCTCCCGGACTTGCTATATGCACCATGAGCGAAAAAGCATATGAGAGGGCAAAAACAGTAAAAAACCGAGGTCTGTATTTTGATATGGTTGAAATATATGAGACTATTGAAAAAAAGGACAACCAATACCCATCAACGCCAAATGTATCTTTGATGTTTGCACTGGACTATCAGTTGGATAGGATACTGGCAGAGGGACTAGACAATAGATTCAACAGACATCTGGAGATGGCACATCTGGTAAGGAATTGGGGCAGACAACATTTTGCGCTGTTTGCGGATGAAAAATATCTTTCAAATACACTAACAACAGTTGACAATACCAGACAGATCAGCGTGAAGGATTTAAACACCGAGTTAGGAAAGAGGGGATTTTTAATCTCCAACGGATATGGAGATCTGAAAGAAAAAACATTCAGGATAGCCCACATGGCAGATATAACACCAGACGAAATCAAAGAGCTGTTGAGTGTTATTGAGGAAATTCTCAATCTAAAATAGCATTTTAATGCATTTATTTGATAATGAATGCTTTTACTCTTGCACAGACTCTTGAACAGACTTGTATAATCAGTTGACTTGTAGTATTATTCATACAGTAGTTATTGGGGTGATTTTTTGTTAAATTATCATTTCTTAAAAGATAAATTAAATACTGAATACGTGGGGCGATCTTTTATTCAATTTGAATCATTGCAGTCAACAGCGAAAAAAGCAAGCACTATTGCTTCACACAGTCCCAATGGGATGGTTGTATGTGCTGATAAGCAATGGGAAAACAAGACGAAACGAAACAAAGAGTGGTTTTCCCCACAAGGCGGATTGTATTTAAGCATCATCTTGGACCTCGATAGAAAGAAAAACTATTTCTGCCTTTTAACATTATTGGGAGGCAGTGCCGTATTTCATACCCTAAAGGACATGGGGGTGAGTCCCGTACTCAAATGGCCCAATGATATCATGATTCATGATAAAAAACTTGGTGCTATTTTTGTGGATGGTATTACCTGTGACAACATTGAAAAATACATCCTTAGTATCAACCTCAATATAGATATTGACAGAGAAATGCTTGCTGACAGCCTTGATAATCAAGCAATATCTTTGATGGCAATCTACAATTCTGATATTGTTATGGAAGATATGGTTGCTATGCTTTTGAATCATGTAGATGATTTAATTGGGGAGTGTTACGGTAAAAAAAGCTGTGATAGAATTTACGAGCCTTGGGAACAATACTTAAGTCAATTTGCCAATCATGTACAATTGAGAAAACACGGAAATAAAAAGTGGATGGAGTGCAAAATCATAGGCTTTAACAATTGTGGCGAGCTCGGTTTTATCCAACCAAGCGGAAATACAGACATTATCGACCCCCAAAAATATGAAGTTATAATGACAAAGGAATGAATTAAATGAAGATAGGCAACGTCGAGGTGAAAAATAGTGTGATACTAGCACCAATGGCAGGGATCACAGATAAGACTTTTCGGACCATTTGCAAAGAGCATGGAGCTGGAGTGGTCACAACAGAAATGATCAGTGCAAAAGGTATATACTACAAAGATAAAAAAACTGAACAATTGATGGATATTAAACCATCTAACCATCCTGTCATAATGCAGATTTTTGGATCGGATCCCCTGATTATGGCACAAGTTGTAAAAGATAAATTGAATTATCTAGATACATTTGACATACTGGATATTAATATGGGCTGCCCTGCACCTAAAATAGTCAATAATGGTGATGGCAGTGCTTTAATGAAAACACCCAGATTGGCTATGGAAATTGTCAAAAGAATCAAACACGTATCATCTAAGCCTGTTACCGTCAAAATCCGTAAAGGCTGGGATAAAAACAACATTAATTACATGGATTTTGCTAAAATGCTTCAGGAAAGCGGTGCTGATGCCTTGACCTTGCATGCTAGAACAAGAGACCAATTCTACTCTGGAAAAGCTGACTGGAATGCGATTGCAGCATTAAAAGCAAACTTGAGTATTCCTGTGATCGGCAACGGAGATATTTTTTCCTTCTCAGATGCCAGGAAAATGTTAGATGAAACCCAATGTGATGGTATTATGATTGGAAGGGGAGCACTTGGGAATCCATGGATTTTCAAACAGATCATGAATGGTCTGAAAAATCAGACTAGCACTGATTATCCTGATTATCAAGAAAAGCTAGAACAGGTGATGACACACCTTGATATGCTGACACATGAAAAATCGGAAAGGGTTGCTGTTCTCCAGATTAGGAAACATTGTGGTTGGTACATTAAAGGCTTGCATGGTGCAGCGGAATACAGAAACAGGTTTAATCAAGTCCAGAACCGTGATGAACTTAAACGAGTCATTTATGATTTTATTCAGTCATTGGATAAAAGAGAAGAAAGCGCTTAAATACCTTGACAAGCGCAGATACATATTTTATACTTTTTAGAATAAATAAACTTACCTAAAGGGAGATAACAAATGATGAATAACGAGATTCTGCTTACCAGAGAGGGTTTAGAAGAGTTGATAGTTGAAATTGAACAGCTCAAGCTGGTAAAAAGAAAAGAAGTAGCTGAAAAAATCAAAGCGGCTCTGGCTTTTGGAGACATCAGCGAAAACGCTGAATACGACGAAGCTAAGAACGAACAAGGCGAAATTGAAAAAAGAATATTAAAAATTGAAAATATGATAAAAAACGCCAAACTCATAGAAGAAGTGTCTGGCAATGAGCTGGTCAAACTGGGAAGTAAAGTTAAGACGAGAGACATCGAATATGATGAGGTCATGGAGTACAAGATTGTAGGTTCAGTGGAAGCGGATCCTATGAAAGGGAGAATATCTAATGTATCACCATTGGGGAAAGCTCTTTTAGGCAAAAAAGCTGGAGAGGTGCTTGAAGTTTCAACGCCTAGCGGATATTATGTCAAGTACGAAATTGTTAGCATTGAATAGTGCGAAGGAGTGATTTTTTTGTCTGAAAATGAGAATCTCAATGAATTGAGAATAATCAGGAGAGAGAAGCTAAACAATCTTATTGAAGAAAATATGGATCCGTTTAAAATTGAAAAATATGATGTTACCCATCAAAGCATGTCTATTAAGGAAAGGTTCGATGATCTAGAGGGAAGTCAAGTGTCCTGCGCAGGTAGAATCATGTCTAAAAGAGGTCAAGGCAAAGTGGGGTTTTATGATGTCCAAGACAATGAAGGTAGAATACAGGTTTTTGCCAAACAGGATGTCATCGGAGAGGTTGAATACAATCGGTTGATTGCGTATGATATAGGGGATATTATTGGTGTCAAAGGAGAGGTATTTAAAACGAAGATGGGTGAAATCTCAATTAGGGCTCTCGAGATTACTCTGCTTTCCAAATCCCTCCAAGTTTTACCGGAAAAATATCATGGATTAAAAGATCCCGATTTGAGATATAGACAAAGATATGTGGATTTAATAGTAAATCCTGAAGTCAAGAAAACATTTATCAAAAGAAGTGTCATCATAAAAGCATTAAGGGAGTATTTAGACGACAGGGGATTTTTAGAGGTTGATACGCCGATATTGAATACCATAGCCGGTGGCGCTTCAGCTAAGCCATTTGTGACTCATCACAATACATTGGATATTGATATGTACCTGAGAATAGCCAATGAGTTGTATTTGAAACGATTGATTGTGGGTGGTTTTGATGGTGTATATGAAATAGGTAAAATGTTCAGGAATGAAGGCATGTCCATAAAACACAATCCTGAGTATACGGCAATGGAAGTCTATAAAGCATATGTCGATTATGAATACATGATGGAACTGACTGAAAACGTGATAGCCTATATGTGTGAAAAGGCGAATGGCACCACAAAAATAAACTACCAGGGAACTGAATTGGATTTAACACCACCTTGGAGAAGAGTTTCAATGCACGATTTGGTTAAAGAAAAGACGGGTATAGATTTTTATTCTTACAATGATGATGAAGAAGCAAAAAAAGTTGCTAGAGAAAGGCTTCATTTAAAAGTCGAAAAACACATGAAGACCGGACACATTGTCAATTTAGCATTTGAAGAATTTTGTGAGAAGGATCTGGTTCAGCCAACGTTTGTTTTGCATCACCCTGTTGAAGTATCTCCCTTAGCAAAAAGAAATCCGTACAATCCAAACATTACCAATAGATTTGAAGCATTTATCAATACATGGGAAGTTGCCAACGCATTTTCAGAGTTGAACGATCCAATCGACCAGAAGAAGAGATTTGATGATCAGTTAATGCAAAGAGAGGATGGAGATGAAGAAGCACATATGATGGACATGGATTTTGTCAATGCATTGGAGGTTGGATTACCACCTACCGGAGGACTTGGTATCGGTGTTGACAGGGTTATTATTTTGTTGACGGATTCACCATCTATCAGGGACATCATACTATTCCCAACTATGAAACCGATAACAGAAGAATAGATTGCAACTCAACTAGAAACATGAGATAAATATAGGAAAAAATGGAAGAATACAGCCGCGAAAATGACTCTGTATTTTTTTTATCCGATGACTAACAGTGCTAAGGTTCAGATGGCATTTAAAACACCACCTGAACCCAAGAACCCTGTAAATCCGAATAAAAATTCATGAAGTTAATGTTAAATTTTTGTTAACACGAATGAATTAGAGATTATATTTTTAATCGGAAGGACTATCAATAACCACGGCTCCTAGTGGTCTGTAATTTGCCTTACAATATTGAAATTTCAACGAAAATCTAATATCAAAAAATCAGCAAAAAGTGTTGACACCTTAAACTTTATATGGTAATCTTATAAAGCACCCTAAGAAAGAGTATGAAAACAGTGGCAGATTGAAATAAAAATGATTGACATTGGCATACAAGGTGTGATAAAATCATTAACGTTGTTGCAACAGACAACAGCCCGCACATAGACAATAGAATAACACATAGTCAACGTAATTCTTTAGAGAATTAGCAAGCAGTACAAACAAAGTAATTTTGGGACTTTTTTAAA
>LDZT01007410.1_pt1 | contig 41955 bp, 45 predicted proteins | sample 615521 | NCBI WGS metagenome assembly LDZT01 (sample SAMN03408292, study PRJNA278302) | terrestrial metagenome | isolation source: oil reservoir sample SB1 | place: USA: Alaska, North Slope, Schrader Bluff formation | collected 2011-09 | reverse complement strand
TCTCATATTTCAATCACTAAATCACTTACATAATTCTCCGACTTTTTTGCCCAGATCCATACAAGCTTCGATGACTTCCTCGTTGGGATTCCAGAGAGATTTGACCGTCTCGTCCAAGACTTCAAAACCACATTTCTTTAGTTCTTCTTTGATCAAGCCGGGGGATTCTCCGCTCCAGCCATATGTTCCAAATGCAGCCGCTTTCTTGTTTTTGAATTGAAGACCTTTGATAACCTCCAGGATACCTGCAATCCCGGAAAGGATGCCCTTATTGATGGTTGGGGAGCCGGCTAAAATAAATTTTGATTTGAAGACTTCTGATATGACATCATTCATATCAGATCGGCCGACATTGTATTGCTTTGTCACGACATCATCATTTACTGACTTAATACCTTTTGCAATAGCCTGAGCCATCTTGCCGGTGCCATCCCACATGGTGTCATAGAGGATGGTTACCTGATTTTCCTGATAACTATCTGCCCATTTTAGATACTGATCAACAATCTGGATAGGATTATCTCTCCAAATGACACCATGGGATGGACATATCATTTTAAGTGGGAGATTGAAACTTAGAATCTCTTTGATTTTCCTGGTTACTTGAGAACTGAAGGGTGTCAATATATTGGCATAGTACTTAAGAGCTTCTTGATAGAGTTCAGACTGGTCTACCTTATCGTTGTACATGGCTTCACTGGCATAATGTTGACCAAAACCATCATTACTGAAAAGAATAGCATCCTTTGAATAATAGGTAAACATGGTATCAGGCCAATGGAGCATAGTCGCTTCTATGAAGGTCAATGTTCCCTCACCTAAATCCAACGTATCTCCTGTTTTGACGATGTTCAGGTTCCAGTCAGTGTGATATTGACCTTTTAATGATTCAACACCCTTTTTTGTGCAGTATATCGGTGTTTCCGGGATTTCCTTCATCAGATCAATCAGAGCACCGCTATGATCCACTTCTCCATGGTTGACAATTATATAATCAATGGCTTTCAGATCTATCTCTTTTTTCAGATCAGCAACAAATTCCCTGGAAAATGGTAGCCATACAGTGTCAATTAGGACTGTTTTCTTATCCCTAATCAGATAAGAATTATATGATGAGCCCCTATTTGTTGTATATTCTTCACCGTGAAACTTTCTTAATTCCCAATCTATTTTTCCAACCCATGATACATTTTCAGTTATCTTAAACATATGAATAATCTCCTTTATCTATATTTTGCAACTTGACTACAATTATTATACATTATAATTCTTGGATTTTCAAACAAAATAGATACTCACTACTCAGTTAAGATAAAGGGGTTTTGTAAATCAAAAAAAATATGATATACTCAAAACACCCACTGTATATTTGAAAATAGAAAATGCTGAAAGAACGGAGGACATATGGATCGAATAATGCCAGATCATATAAACAAATGGGTTAGTGAAGAAGAAATAGTTGCATTGATGAGAGAACTCATCAGACGACCAAGCCATCCTGGTGTAGAAAATCAGGAGACAGCTGTTGCAGAATACATACACGAGTTTTTCTCCAAGGAGGGAATCAAATCTGAACTGTTGCCTGTTCAAGAAGGCAGAAAAAACGTGACCGCTGTCATTAAGGGAAAAGGTATTGGGAAAAATCTGTTACTGACAGGGCACACTGATACGGTTCCGCCTTATGATATGCCAGATGCGTTTGAATTAAGACCAGATGGAAACCATCTAATAGGAAGAGGATCCAATGATATGAAGGGACCGTTGGCATGTATGATAATGGCGATGATTGCTATAAAAAGAGCTGGGATTCAACTAGATGGTGACCTCATGTTTGCAGGTGTCATTGATGAAGAAGAAAAAAGTTTGGGAACCATTGATTTGATTGAGAGAGGCATTAAAGCGGATGGGGCGATAGTTGGTGAACCTACAGATCTTGACATCTGTATAGCACATAGAGGCTTGGAATGGTTTGAGTTTGATTTCGAGGGAAAAGCTGTACATGGTGGCAAACAAAAGGAAGGAATCAATGCCATTTTAAAAGCATCTAACTTTATTCAGTTGATGGAGAACAAGATTGTACCTTTACTGGATAATCGAAAGCATCCATTAACAGGTACGTCTACTATGAATTACGGAACAATAAAAGGTGGAACACAACCCAGTACGGTAGCCGGAAATTGCAAAATACAAATTGACAGAAGATGGATACCCGGTGAAAAGTACGAGGACATACTCCAAGAATATGAAGATGCTCTTGTGGAGCTTAGAGAGAAAGATCCGGAATTCAAGTGCAACATGACCGTAATGGATGTCAGCGTGATGAAGGAAGGCTATGTACATGAGGCAATGGAAATCGACAGGGATCACAAACTGGTTGAGGCGCTGCTAAACGCATCGGAAGAAATCAGCGAACATAGACCGGCAATCACCTATTTTACCGCTTGGTCGGATGGTGGACTTTTAAATCATTACGCTAAAATATCAACACTAGTCTGTGGGCCAGGGGATTTGGAAACCGCACATTCGAAGGATGAATTTATCAATATAAAGCAACTGATACCAGCGGTAAAAATCTATGTTTTAACTGCATTGAAATTTTGCGGTAATAGTTAGTTATCGAAAGATTGATGTAGAATAACAACCAACAATAGAAAAGCAATGGAGACAAAATCGTGCAAAGTTGGTATAATATATTGAAATATTGAAAACAATATTTACAATCAGGAGGAGATTAGTATGGCACTAATGAACAGACAAGATTATATCGAGAGCTTGCGAAAACTCGACATTAAAGTATATATGTTTGGAGAACTGGTGGAGAATCCAGTGGATCACCCAATCATCCGACCATCTATCAATTCTGTAGCCATGACTTATGAACTGGCGTCAAGGCAATCTGGAGCACAAAAAAGAGATGGCCAAAAATATCGCAAAGATTCAGAAAGAAAGGGATAAATAAATGAAAATGGACATATTAAAGAATATTATAGACCAAAAAATAAGACCCAGACTTCAATCGCATGATGGAGATGTACAAGTTGTAGATGTCGTTGATGGAATTGTAAGCGTTAAACTTATCGGCGCTTGCAGTGGATGTCCCAGCGCAGATTTGACCACAAAAGTTTTGATTGAAGATGAATTAAAGAAAAACTTTCCTTGGGTCCAAGAGGTGCGCATCATCAATGAAGTCAGTGAGGATTTGCTTGAAATGGCGCGAAAAATACTCAAGAAATAAAGGCGTTTATTTTGAAAGTATGCAATTATTAGAGATATGTCATAAAATATAATGGTTTTTATTGAAAGAGTAGGGGTGAAAATACCCCTACTCTATTTGTTATTCAATCAGATTATTTAAAGACGATTTAGTATCTGAAGAGTGCAAATTGGGAATGAGAATCAGGCAGATCTTCTTTTGGAAGTACATAAACGTTACCACTGCTTTTTAATGTATTGATAGCAGCGATGTTTAACATATCTTGGCTTTCCGGTAGATGCTTTTCCATAAAGTTTGTTATTTGCGTATTGTTGTCAAACAAGCCCCAGGACTCCGCATCCGATGAAAGAACCAGATCGCTGATTTGACCGTTATATGAAGCAGCTATGATATCGGAAACAATCTCTGAGCCATTACCTTTATCTTTGATATCATTGAATTTGTCAGTTATGTTTTGAATCGTTTTTTTATAGTAAGCGTCAACAATTTGCTGAGCCTTATCTCTAAGATCTTTCGGTTTCACATTGTCAGGGCTTCCTTCTATTGTATCTTTTAACAAATAAGGATATTTATTGGTTTCTCTGTAAATGGAATTGATATATTCCACTCCAGCTGTTATTAGTGGTATATCTTTGTAGGGCATGTAATTTGATATATCGTCACCGATTTTTTGCATGAATCGAATAATATTATTCTTATTATCCTCAGAGCCACCTCCATGTCCATGAAAAACTGGTTGAGAGGAATTTGAACTTCCTGCATGAGATTGAAGCTGTCTTTCCGAATCATCAATCATAAGTGAGTCCTCAAGATTAGTGGGTAAATCTTTCAGATCGATCTCCTCAATGTCAAAGCTATTGGCCTGGAATAGGCGAATTTTTTTTTGGCTTAGAGAAAGGATATAGAAATCTTTATTGTTGGTAAGTACAGATAATAACGGAATTATTTGAAAATTATCTGCAACTGTCACCTTTTCTTGGAATTTTATCGGCATCTTATAGTATTCAAATGTATCCTCAGAGATAAATAATGCTAGACCCTCATCACAACTTTGCCAGAAAAGAGTGTCCTCTACCAACTCGTAAGCGGGCTTCAGGATGCTTTTAATTTCTGTTTCCTGTTTTCCTTGTTCTTTATGAAAGTTTTCAGCATCCCTCAACAGGTTCTTTAAGAGGATTTTACCTTTCATGACATCCTTTCCTGCCTTTTCTGTAGGCAGATAAATTGAGATGCAAGGTGTGAGAGTTTTGTCTATTAGTTTATGAACGTTTTCTTTAGTTAAATGGTTCATCAATTAAACCTCCTCTCGATTCTATTTAATTAATTATACCATATCAGTCGAACATTGATAACTGGTAATTCTTATGATCAACAATATTTGACAATGATATGCCAACCAGTCTTATTTTTTTGTTAATGGTCAGGTTGTCCACCAAGTGAATCATCGCTTCTTCCAAAATTTGTAAATTGTTGGTATAGGACAGTAGACTGTGACTTCTAGTGATTTGGCTGAAGTCTTCAAATTTTATTTTTATAGTTACTGTTTTTGCGGATTTGTTGGTTTTTACAAGTTTGAAGGCAAGTTCAAAGAGGTATTGCAATAAAACTTCTTTGATGATGGGCTTGCTTCGGATGTCTTCTTCAAAAGTAGTTTCTCTTCCATAGGATTTTCTGGAAGTTTTTAAGTTCAAAGGTCTATTATCTATTCCTCTTATTCTGTTGTAGATTTCATCGGAACGCAGCTTACCTAAAAAGTATGAGAGGGTTTGACGGTCGCATTGCAGTAAATCACTGATAGTGAATATACCGATACTATTGAGCCTCACTGCAGTTTTTTTCCCAAGTCCATGGACTTTAGTAATGTTGAGAGGTTTTAAAATGTTAGGGACATCATTTGGTAGGATTTCAAAGATTCCATCTGGTTTGTTCCAATCGGAAGCAAGCTTAGCCAAAAACTTGTTATAGGATATACCTACTGAAATGGTGATGCCAATCCTTTTCTTGACAGATGCGTTTATCCAGGAGGCTATTATACAAGGCGAACGATCTGAATAAGTTACATCCAGATAGGCTTCATCAATAGAAACTCTCTCTATATGTTCGGTCACCTCATGTAAAATTCTGAAAACTTCCTTAGATATCTCGACATATCGGTCCATTCTAGGCTTTACGAATATACCATTTGGACACAGTTTTTTTGCTATCAAACCGCTCATGGCACTATGAACACCATATTTTCTGGCTTCGTAGCTGCAAGTTGCCACCACGCCTCTTTTAGATGAGCTTCCGACAATGATAGGTTTGCCTTTAAAAGATGGATCGTCCAACTGCTCGACCGAAGCAAAAAAAGCATCCAAGTCAACATGTAGAATTTTTCTTTCAGCCATTTCGCGCTCCACCAATCCGTTTTTTATATATGACATATTGTAACACAAAAATCTAAAAAATATAGCTAAAGAATCCAGATTTTTTGCTAAAAAGTATTGACAAAAAAAACAAAAAGTGATATATAAAAATTAGCACTCGAAGTAAGAGAGTGCTAATAAATTCAGAAAGGAGTTGTTGAACATGGCTGGGTTAGTACCTTTCAACAAGAGAAACAATTTAAGATCAAGAGGTTTTGAAAACTTCTATGATGTGCTTGATGACTTTTTTAATGACTCCTGGCTTACCGGAAAGAATGCCTCTTATGGCACTTTCAAGGTAGATGTGCAGGAAAGCGAAAATGAGTATTCTGTCGATGCTGAATTGCCTGGAGTTGTAAAAGAGGAAATCGATGTCAGACTTGATGACAGTAGGCTCTGTATAACAGTACAAAGAAGTGAGAAGAACGAGGAGGAGCAAAAGAATTATATACATAAGGAAATAAGGTCCTCAGCAATGGAAAGGGTTTTGTACCTACAGGATGCCAAATCAGATGGCATTAAGGCCAAGCTGGAAAAGGGCATTTTAAACATCAAGGTTCCAAAGAAAGACAAAGATGATAGAACAATCAAGATTGACATTGAGTAAGCAATATGGTATAAAATTATTAGCACTCTAAAGTTTAGAGTGCTAATAATTTTATACCATTAAAGAAGGGAGACATTAAAATGGCAAAAAAACAATTTAAAGCAGAATCAAAAAGAATGCTGGACCTCATGATTAATTCAATATATACGCATAGAGAAATTTTCCTGAGAGAATTAATCTCAAACTCCAGCGATGCGATTGACAAGATTTATTACAAGGCGTTAACAGATGAGTCGATGGTTTTTGATAAGAACAATTATTACATAAAAATAGAGGTGGATAAAGAGAGCAGGATTCTAAAAATATTTGATACTGGCATAGGAATGACGAGAGAAGAGCTCGAGAGCAATTTAGGCGTTATAGCAAATAGTGGATCACTAAATTTCAAGAAAGACAATAATATAACAGATGGTTATGAAATAATCGGACAGTTTGGTGTTGGATTCTATTCCGCATTTATGGTAGCTGACAAGGTTACTGTCATATCCAAGGCTTTGGGTAGTGACTCGGCTCATAAATGGGAGTCTTCAGGAACTACAGGCTATACAGTAGAAGAATGCGAGAAAGATGGAGTTGGGACAGAAATCATTCTTAAGATAAAAGAAAACACGGAAGATGACCAATTCGATGATTATCTTGAGGAATATAGACTCAGAGGTATCATTAAGAAGTATTCTGATTTCATTAGATATCCAATCAAGATGGATGTCAAGGAAACAAAATTGAAGGATGGAACAGAAGACGAGTATGAAGATGTTGTTATTGAAAGAACCATCAACAGCATGGTGCCAATCTGGAGAAAAAACAAAAGCGAACTGACAGATGAGGATTACGAAAATTTTTATTCAGAAAAACATTATGGATTTGACAAGCCTTTAAAACATCTTCATGTTAGTGTAGATGGTGTTATCAGATATAATGCAATCCTTTACATACCAGAAAATATTCCATTTGACTACTACACAAAAGAGTATGAAAAAGGCCTGGAATTGTACTCGAACGGTATACTGATTATGAATAAGTGCAAAGATCTTCTACCCGATTATTTTAGCTTTGTCAAGGGTATGGTCGACTCAGAGGATCTGTCATTGAATATTTCTCGGGAAATACTTCAACAAGACAGGCAACTTAAATTTATAGCAAAGAATTTAAAAGTCAAGATTAAAAGCGAATTGCAAAATATGCTGAAGCATGAGAGAGAGAATTATGAAAAATTCTATAAATCTTTTGGCAGGCAACTGAAATTCGGGATATATGACAATTACGGAATGGAAAAAGAATTATTGCAGGATTTACTGATGTTTCACTCTTCAACCTTGAAAACGATGGTAACGCTTGATGAATATGTGGACAGGATGCCTGAGGATCAGAAGTACATTTATTACGGTGCAGGAGAATCATATCAGAGAATCGATAAGCTGCCACAGTCAGAAATGGTCAGTGAAAAGGGCTATGAGATTCTTTATTTTACAGATGATATAGATGAATTCGCCATTAAACTACTCTCCAATTACCGTGATAAACCATTTAAATCCATTTCAGATAAAGATCTTGGAATTGAAAGCGACGCTGAAAAAGAAGAACAAGAAGATGAGAATGTAGAGCATAAGGAAATATTCAGTTTCATGAAGGATGTATTGGGAGACAAGATAAAAGAAGTGAAGGTTTCCAAAAGACTGAAGAATCATCCAGTATGCCTAAGCAATGAAGGGGAGGTTTCTATAGAGATGGAAAAAATCCTTAAGTCTATGCCTAATGGACAGGATATCAAAGCTGATAAGGTTTTGGAGATAAATATCAATCATGTATTATTTGAGTCTCTCAAGGATGCATTTGAAAATGATAAGGACAGATTGAAATTGCTGACAAATATTTTGTATAATCAAGCACTTTTGATAGAAGGCTTATCTATAGGAGATCCTGTTGAATATGCCAATGATATTTGGAAACTCATTCAATAAACAAAGTATTATAATCAGAAAACCGCTACCTCAGCGGTTTTCTGATTTCCATTTGAAATATTTTCCGTGTTAAAAAACAAAAAATAGGATATAATTAAGATGGTACAAATAATAATCAGTATGGGTATAGAACGTTTTTTTAGTTTAAACATCGACTTTCTCCCTTTAAAATTTCACTCTATTCAATATTAAATTGTAATGATTATAAAATCAACGATAAGGAAAAAATTGATCAAGTTGACCCAAACGACTTTTGACAAACAATTCATCAATGATCCCAATCTCGTAAATGATCTGGATGATAGAAGAAAATGGCTGATGTTGCAGGATATTTATTACAACATAGATAATCTGAAGGCTGCAATCACGCATGATTCAGAGCAGTTAATAGTCGAATATATCAACTAGTTGGTGGGATTACTGGCTTACAGACTGACGCACCTAGGTCTGAAGAGAGTAAGAACGGTTATGATTGATCATTATTTGCTACTCAAAGAACCACTGGTAGCAGTAGACACCGAGAAAGTATTAAAAAATATTATTACCTATTATAAAATCCAAGGAACAAAAACCCTGGGTGACTTTATCGAAAACGAAAAAGATTTAACTTTTTTAGAGAATCTGGGGGTTGACTATCTTCAGGGATTTTACATCGGTTATCCGAAAGATAATAGCGATCATTAGAAGCATGGGAGGTGTTAAAAATGGATAAAGCATTAAAGAAAACATTAGCCTGGACTGGAATAGGGCTGTTGCTACTGTTGATTTTGATCGTAGTAAACCAGATCAATCAGATATTTATAGCTGCATCAACAATACATCCTGCATTTGGGAGACTGGTGACCATATTGTTATCTATGTTTTTTGCGGTTATATTTCTGGTCCCATTATTTGGCTTCTTAAAGCTTAGAAAGCCTTTGGAATTGCCGGATGAAACCAATTCAGAAACATATGTTAAATACCTGAATGCATTGAAGAAAAGGCTAATGAGAAACAGCTACATAAGAGAAGCAAATTTTACTTTTGATGAAAACTTAGCATTACTTCCTCAGATAGAGGCCGCACACGAAGTTTTGAATCAGAAGACTTTTAAAATTATTAAAGAATCTTCATCCACAGTGTTCTTGACTACGGCAGTATCGCAAAATGGCATATTGGATTCTTTTTTTGTACTGACTAATCTATCAAGAATGGTTTGGCAAATAAGCCATATCTACAATCAAAGGCCTAATGTAAAAGAAATTTTATACCTATATGCTAATGTGGCGGCAACAGTACTGATGGCTAGAGAGATTGAAGATTTAGCACTCATGGATGAACAGTTGCAACCGGTTATCAATTCATTGATCGGCGGAACGCTTGGAACGCTGGTTCCAGGTGCGACAGCAGTGACAAATCTCATTATCAACTCCATCATACAGGGATCCGCCAATGCTTTTCTGACTTTAAGAGTGGGTATAATAGCTAGAAAATATTCATCAAGCTTGACACAGATAGACAAAGGATTGATCAAAAGATCTGCGACACTAGAGTCGTGTGGTATGCTTGGTATCATTGTCCAGCAAAATTCTGTGTCAATTATAAAGGCTTTTGTCACCGCTTCAAAAAAAGCCACAATAGATAGAACTGTGGATAAAATCAAAGATAGTGCGAACAAAACAGGAAATTTTGTGAAGGATATTTTTAATAAACAGTAAATACACCATCAATGAGGTTGCTCTTTGAGGGATCGGTATCCAATCATACCGAGCTCTCCATATTTTTTTGCGAAATCTTTTTTAGTGATTTGGAATCAGATTAATTAACCTAGACACATGATATAAGGAGATGAATTTATGAATATACTTGTAACAGGTGGGACCGGGTATATAGGGAGCCATACTGCTGTTGAACTCTTGAATGAGGGTTATGGCGTTATTTTGCTGGATAATTTCAGCAACAGTAAACCTGAAGTTATTAACAGAATCAAGAGGATTACCGGGAAGGATTTCAGATCATATAACATTGATCTTTTAGACAAAAAACGGCTTGGCAAGGTATTCGAAGAAAATCAGCTAGACGCTGTCATTCATTTTGCGGGGTTTAAGGCTGTTGGCGAGTCGGTGGCCAACCCAATTAAGTACTATCAAAATAACGTGGTTGGGACTCTGGTTTTATGTGAAACAATGAGCAGATACAGTGTAAAAAAACTTGTATTCAGTTCATCTGCGACTGTTTACGGGACGGATAATAACTCACCGTTGACAGAAGATATGACGCTAAGCACTAACAATCCCTACGGTAGCAGCAAAATGATAATAGAAATGATATTAAGGGATCTGTATTATTCTGATCGGGAATGGCGCGTGTCTATATTGAGATATTTCAATCCGATAGGGGCGCATGAAAGTGGTTTGATTGGAGAGGATCCAAATGGAGAACCCAATAATCTGATGCCCTATATCACTCAGGTAGCTGTGGGAACCAGAAACAAGCTCACTATATTTGGCAATGATTATCCGACCCATGATGGGACAGGTATCAGGGATTATATCCATGTTGTTGATTTGGCAAAAGGGCATATTAAAGCGTTGGAAAGGGTTCTTGTAGAACCGTGTATTGATGTATTCAATCTCGGTACGGGGATTGGCTATAGCGTATTGGATCTGATCAGACACTTTGAAGAATCTACTGGAATAAAAATCCCCTTTGTTTTAAGCGGAAGAAGACCTGGAGATGTAGCAGTTTGTTACGCAAATCCTGAAAAAGCAGCAAAAACACTAAATTGGAAGGCGGAAAAAGATATACATGATATGTGTAGAGATTCATGGAGATGGCAGTCAAAAAATCCCGATGGGTATAAATTGGTATAGAAATTCAAATCATAGTACAAAAATCTACACATTTGATATATAATAGGTAATCATGCTTAAAGGAGTGTATAAAAATGGAAATAACAAGAGAAAAAGCTTTGACTCTATTTAAAAATTACGTTGATTCCGAGAGTCTTATCAAACACTGTCTAGCCGTTGAGGGAGCAATGAGAGGATGTGCTCAACATTACAATGAAGATGTGGAAATATGGGGTGTCTGTGGTCTTTTGCATGACATAGATTTTCAAAAATGGCCACACAATCATCTCGAGATGGCACCTAAAATTCTTAAAGAAGCAGGGTATCCGCAAGACTTTATTCAAGCGATACTTGGACATGGTGATTTCACCTTAGTTGCTAGAGATACACAGATGGCAAAATGTCTCTATGCAGTCGATCAGATGGCATCATTTACTATTGCTGTAGCGCTTATGAGACCGACCGGATTGGAAGGAATGACAGCCAAATCAGTCAAGAAAAAAATGAAGGACAAGGCATTTGCTAGAGCGGTTGACCGTAATGAAATGCAAAAAGGTGCTGATGAATTGGGTATGGATATTGGGGATCTTATTTCACTCGTTATTGAGGCGCTGCAAAAGAGAGAGTTGGAACTAAATGCCATGGAAATCTCAATGATGTAGTCGTGAAAGGAGCTTTAAATGGAGTATCTGATTATTAGTTTTCAAGCATTGGTGCCATTGATTATTATGATTGTGATAGGCTACACTTTGAGAAAAACGAATGTTGTAGACGAGTCATTTAATCAAAAGAGTTCCACCATCCTTTTCAGGCTTGCATTCCCAGTAATGCTTTTCTACAATATGACAAATGCAGGTGTTGAACTTGTTTTTAACTGGAATACCTGGCGGTTTATCATTTTTGCGTGCTCCATAGTACTAGCCTCATATTTCATTGCATTTTTTATTGCTGAGAAAAATAATTGGAACAACAAGACCAAAGGTACTTTTGTACAAGGTGCGTATAGAGGTAATTACATCATAATAGGATTTGCTATTTTGGAAAATCTTTTTGGGAATGAAGTGACAGTGGGGATGAGTCTGATTACAGCTTTTATTGTCCCACTATTCAACACACTAGCGGTTATTAATTTCATGTACTATGATCCCGAATATGAAAGAATCAATTATTGGGGAATGGTTAAAGGCATTATCAGAAATCCTCTAATCATCAGCATCCTATTAGCGCTGTTGTTTAATTCTTTAAAGATAAAAGTGCCTGTGACGATTAATAACACTCTATTTATGATAAGAGGTATTGCAGTTCCACTAGCTCTAATCAACATAGGATCCATGTTCAGCCTAAAAGTAGATATTAATGATAGAAAACCTCTCTTTTTGGCAGTTCTATTGAAAGTCGTTTTGTTCCCTTTGATATTCACAGCTACTGCCATTTTGTTTGGTTACATAGGTCCTTCCCTGGGAATCATGTTTGTATTGTTGGCATCACCAACAGCCACCACCTCATTCATTATGGCTAAAGCAATGAATGGTGATGAAACACTTGCTGCTGCCATCGTTGTTTACTCAACCGCGACTTCATTTTTCACGATTTTTATAGGCATATCATTGCTTAAAGCCTTGGGATTTTTTTAATTGCAAGTTTCTAAAGATATTTTACAAACAGTTGTGAAATCTATATAATAAAAATGACAGGCTCAATACAAGAAGAAGGGGTCAATGCTGATATGGAAGAAAAAAAGAATGCTAAGTATTATTTGACTTATGTACCTGTATTTATAGTTCTAGTCATCATATTTAAGTTTATTTATCTAGATAATGGCTTGTCTAAAATATTTAATATATTAGTTCCAATACTAACAGGTATATTTTTGGCGATGATCCTTAATCCTCTAATGAAGGCTTTTAGAAAGGTGTTCAGGTTTAAACTTGCAGCAATTATTCTGGCTTACGCGACATTCATCAGCTTTATAGTGATGGTAGTATTTATCATTACACCTCAAATAGCAAGAAGCATCACTGCTTTAATCAGAGATTTACCCAGACTTATTGCAGGAATAGAAAATTTTTTCCAGAACCCACCTGATTCTTTTGATTTTCTCGAGACAGAAGAGATATATGCTTATTATCAAAGCATCATTCCTGAAATTGTTACCCGTACAACACTTTTAATAAATACTCTTGCTAATAAAACAATAGCAAGTGCTATTCATGTTGTTTATGCATTGATTGATTTTATCATAGCGATAGTTATTTCGGTTTATCTTCTATGGGATAAGGAAACATTTAAAAAGCTTTACCAAAAGGTTATTTATTCATTTTTTGAAAAAGAAACATCTAATCAAATTATAAAATTGGCATCGGAGCTGAATCAAAATGTTATCAGGTTTATAACAGGTAAAATAATAGACTCAACTATTATCGCATTTATTGCCTATGTGGGTATTCGATATATTATACAAGCCGAGTATCCATTGATACTGGCGTTGATTATTGGGATTTTCAATATGATTCCATATTTTGGACCTTTGATTGGTGGCGTACCAGCAGTGATTATCACAATTTTGGTAGATCCTGGGAAAGGTCTCTGGATGACTTTGTTCATATTGGTCTTGCAACAATTTGATGGTTTGATTCTTGGTCCTAAAATATTGGGAATTCAGTTGAACTTAAAACCTGTATGGATTATTAGCGCAATTATCATAGGTGGCGGGCTGTATGGTGCGGCAGGAATGTTTTTCGCTACGCCTATAGCCGCATTAATTAAAACCATTATGAATAATTACATGGAATATAAACTTAAGCATGAAGAATTTGATTTTATAAAAAAAGAAAACGAGACATAATTGGCATAATTATTGCTGTGGACAAATAATATAAAAAAAGGGGATATGTTGACAACAGTGTGGACAACATTGTAAAAACCCCTTTTTTTGTGGACAAACTTGCATAATGGTTGAAAAATTAACATAATAACTGTTGATAACTTATAAAGAATTTCTGGAAAGGTTGTTGAAAAAAATGTTTGGGAACTTAAGATATCGAACATTAAGCTACGAACTTGAAAAAACATTCGGAGAGAAAATAATTAAACTATCTGTTAATGGTGGATTTACTTGTCCGAACAGAGATGGCACTAAAGGGTATAATGGGTGCATATTTTGTTCGGGATCCGGGGGTGGTGATTTTGCCGGGAATCCGGAACGGAGTATAACAAAACAAATAGAAAAACAAATCGCTCTGTTGAGCAGGAAGTGGAAATCAGATCGGTATATAGTTTACTTTGGAACTTTTACCAGTACATATGGGAATATTGATGAGTTAAGAAAAAAATATTATGAGGCACTTGATTATCCGGGCGTTATTGGTCTAGCCATTTCAACGAGAGCAGATTGTTTATCTGAAGAAGTTGTTATGCTTTTAGAGGAAATAAACCGACAATATTATTTATGGGTGGAGATTGGTTTGCAAACGGTAAATCATGAAACAGCAGATTTGATACGCAGGGGATATGACTTGGAATTATTTGAAGATAGGTTTAATCGACTGAAGACATCGGACATAAAGGTAGTATTGCATCTGATACTGGGACTCCCTGGAGAAAAACGAGATGATATACTTAAAACAATTGATTACATTTCGTATATTATACCGTGGGGGGTCAAGCTACATTTGCTACATGTTATAAAAAATACCGATTTGGAAGCATATTACAATCTGTCCTTTTTTGTATTGATGGAAATGGATGAATATGTCGACTTGGTGTGTGATTGTGTGGAAAGATTACCTGAAAGCATTGTTCTGCATCGTATTACAGGGGATGGAAAAAAGAGTGATCTTGTTGGTCCTCTTTGGAGTTTGAACAAATTGAAGGTCATATCAGAGATTAACAGGGAAATGGTGCTTCGAAATTCGATTCAAGGGTGCAAATATGAACCAAAACATTATGCAAAATGATGTAAGTCATGTCAGAAACGGAGAAATGGATATAAATGAATTTATTCGTAAATACAAGCCCTATATTTATGCTACCATATGTCAGTTTAAAGGTGGCTTCATAGATGATGGTGATGAGTTAGCAACAATCGGAATGATGGCTTTTACGGAGGCTTTGGATAGTTATGACACTTGTAGAGGTGGCTTCTATAATTATTCCAAGTTGGTTATAAGATCAAGATTGATTGATTATTATAGAAAGACATCAAAGCTAACAGAAAATGAGATTCTCTTGTCAGAATATAGCAGTGATTTTGAGCACCACAACAATAAGATAGAAACTATTGATGCAATCAATAGCTTCAACGAAACTGAAGATAGTTTTTTTAGAAAGGAAGAAATATTCCAGCTTGGTGAAGAGCTTAGGCATTACAATATTACTTTTAACGACTTGGAAAAATTATCACCAAAAAAAGTTGATTTAAGACATAAATATATAAAGAGTGCGGCATTTATAGTTGATAATGCAGAAATCTTAAATGGTTTTTTGAATTCAGGGAAACTACCCATATCTGAAATTACAAGTCAAGTGATGATAAGCAGGAAGCAGCTTGATAGGGCAAGAAAATATATTATAGCTTTGGTACTGATAAAAAAGGGTGATTATAGTTTTTTGTCAGAATACATCAAATTATAGCCTTACCTATAAATCAGCAGCAATTTTCGCGTATAATTTAGTGTAATGATAATAATAGAAATTAAGGATGGAGTGATCACATGAAAGGCGTATTGATGGAAAAGAAAGGTCATCATGGCATATTTATGACACATGAAGGTGCTTTTATAAAAGGAAAGCACATGAGTAAAGCTATAGGAGAAGAATTTGAAATTGAAAAACAGGCTATATCCTACAGAAAATATTTAGCTGTAGCTGTGGTCGTATTGATGTTAATTATAGGTTTTGGACCGATGGGAGTCTATGCAGATCCTTATGGATTTATTGAATTAGACATCAATCCTTCTGTTGAACTCGCCTATAACAAATCCATGAAGATTATCAGGATTAGCCCTTTAAATGAAGATGGAAAGGCGCTACTCGATGGGATTGACGTCAGTTTTAAAGGCATCGCATTAGAAAAAGCTGTTGACATATTATTAGGGAAAGCTGAAGTGTTGAATTATAATTTGAATAATGTGGTGATCCTGTACACAAAACTTGGCGCATCCGATGAAACAGAGATAGAAAAGGTTATAGAAGAAATAAATAACAAAAATGATATGATGACCGTATTGGATATTGATAAGGAAGCATATAAGAAACTCAAAGAAAACAATCTTCCACCCTCTGTGACGGTATTAAAATCAAAGCTGGAGGAAATGCAGGTTGCAGAGGAAGAATATGTCAATATTGATAATGTCAACGAATTAGCCCATATCATGAATCAAACCAAAAAAGCGGAACAAGCTGAAAAAAAACAAGAAAAAGAAAATGAAAAAAACAATCAAGGTAACTCGGAGTCCAATGAAAACAAGGGTAAATCAAATGATAATTTCGGAGGGAACAACAATTCCGGGAATAATAACGGCCACAATTAAAGCTCAGGTTTTACCTGAGCTTCAATATTTCATCATCAATTTCTTCAAGGTGGTTTAAATATCTAGCCAATGCGAAAAAATAATCAGCAAGTCTGTTTAGATACTTATAATCATTGGGGATTTTTTCTTTCAAAAGTCCTGCAAAAACTCTTTCGGTCCTTCTTGTCACAGATCTGACAACATGAGTGTAAGTGGACGCCCGTGTGCCGCTATAATGGATAAAATTGGTCAGTGATCCGGTTTTTGACTCCATCAAATCTATTTCTTTTTCGAGCAACACAATCTCATTTTCTTCCAACAAATCTTTTGTAAAGTTCGATGAAACATCTGTTCCAATACGAAATAAAGCATGTTGAATATCTCGTAGCATGTCGACTACGTGTTTGATTTCTTTCCCAATCATGGTCTCACAGCAAATGGAAATCAGATAACCGATACCTGCATTCACCTCATCAACAGAACCTTGCAATTCCAACAGTTGGCTACTTTTTGAAATCTTGTCGCCTGTTACTGTTGAAGTGGTGCCCGTATCTCCTTTTTTTGTATATATAGTCATAATAACCTCCTTTGTTATTGGCGTCTACATTATATCACATTTGACTTCAGGTTTCTTCTGTTGTTTATTACTGAAATTTCGTCCGATATGTTTTTTTCTAGATTCTCCATATTAAAACAGTGGTTTTCAACAATGAAATTTTTGAAATCAGAAATCGTCTTGTTTTTAAAAGCACTGTATTTTTTATCATAATTCAAATACATTCCGATTAGTTTTGCTGTGTCTGAGAGTAAATCACCCTCCCGTATCGATTCGAAATCCACACCGTAAACAGTGGAATTTCTAAGAATGAAATTTCTAAGATTCAAGTCATAAAATGAAAGTTTGTTTGATTTGATGTCTTTTAGCTCGTGAAAGTCTTTGATCCAAATGAATACACCTGTTAGAAGATTTAAAGCCTCATTATAGTTGAGGTTTTTTTCATGTTGCTCCATAAGATCTAAGACTGTTTCCCCCTGAAGGTATTCCAATAAAATACTATTGTTTTCATTTTTATGGGCAAGCATCATTGGTACTGCCAGGTTTGTGGATTGGAACATCCGATAGTATTTTTTCTCTTTAAGATAATTGCCACTGTCACTGAATAACTTATATACAGCTATTGTTTGTCCGTCTTCCAATAAATAGACCAGGTTTTTTTTTGAGTAGAATTTTTTCAGTATTTTCATATTGACTCCCTAGTTTCGTTTTAGATGAAGTACTGATTCGTAATAATCAATGTCGCGGTTAGTATAAATGTGAGTGTTATTGCCAAATAATCAAAGGGGCTAAATTTGAGTGTCAGAATACTGGTTCTATTGTCGAATGCTCTGAATCCCCGGCACTCTACTGACAGCGATAATTTTTTAGCCTTAGATAAAGCTCCAACGAATACCGGGGTGAAGATATATGAAATGATTTCAATTCTTTCTTTCAATTGGAGTTTGCCTATATCTATCCCTCGCAGTTGAATGGCTGTAAGTGTGTCTTTAAGCTCTTCCATGAGCAAAGGAAGAAACTTGACACCAATTGAGGTCATAAATGCAAAATCATAAGGTAATTTCATCTGAATAAGTCCTTGTATGAGTCTTCTCATATCGCAAGTAGCTATGATGGCACCTGATATTAGTATAATCAGGACCCTCATCAAATAAGCGAATCCTCGACTGAGGCCTTCTGACGTGAGGATGGTTATACCTCCAAGATTAACCAAACTGTCTCCTGATCTGACGAAAATGCTTTGAATGACAACAAGAACCACAAAAAGATATAGCATAATTTTGATGCGTTTCAGGAGCATAAATAAATCAGCTTTTAAGACATGAGATATCAACAAACCAATAAAAAAAACAGCAAGAAGCATAGAAAATTTTGTGAATGCAAGCCCTAAGCTTGAAATACATATTACAAATAACAACTTGACTCTGGGATCAATTTTTTTTGTCATTTTTTAAACTCCCATCGTACAATTCTATTATTCTATCTGAATGCTTTAAAACAAAGGCTTTGTCATGACTGATCAGGAGTATTCCCACATGATTGATCAGAGAATTGAGGAGTTTACTAAGTTCGTTTTTCCGTTTGGGATCCAATCCGGTTGTAGGTTCATCCAGTATCAGATATTCGGGATCGTTAAGCAATATAGCGCCTATAGCCAATCTTTGTTTTTCACCCTGGCTGAGGGAATAGGTAGAGGCATCTCTGAGATGGTTCAACTCAAAAATGTCTAAAATTTCACCTACTCTCTTTTCGATGATGTCTATGGAAGTTTTTTTGTATTTCAAAGCAAAAGATAGCTCCTCATAAACAGTTGAAGCAAATATCTGCCGATCGGGGTTTTGGAAAAGGTAACCGATTTTACGACCAATTTCTGGAAGAGACAAGTCTTTTATATTTTTATTATCTATAAAAATTTCACCAGAATCTTGTTTGATGATGCCGGTTATAACTTTACCTAATGTGGTTTTTCCGCTACCGTTGGGACCTATAATCGAGACAAACTCCTTGCTGTTTAACGTCATATTGATGTTTCTTAATACCTGCACCTTGTTTAAACTGCAGAAGAGTCGTTCGATTCTGATAAACTCATTCATTCAATTACCCCCTTGAATGGTTCTAGGGTTCCGTTTTTCAATAAAAAAATATGGTCTGCAACTTCTAGATTAGATAAGTCATGTTCCACCATGAGAATGGATTTTCCTTGTTTCTTTAGCTTTAAAATCGCGTTTTTTATTAATTCTTTTCCGCGATCATCTATAAAAGACATGCTTTCATCAAAAATCATTATTCCTACATTCAAAGTAAGTACAGAGGCCAAAGCGATTATCTGCTTTTCCCCGCCTGATACAGTGTTGGGATTTCGATAACGTAGTGGTTCTATTGCCAGCATTTTTGCTGTCGAATTAATTCTTTCAATTATAGCGTAAGGCTCATAGCATAAGTTCTCCGGGCCAAAAGCCATTTCATCCTCTGTACAAGGGAAAAGAATCTGGCAATCCGGATCCTGAAAGATAGTTCCAATTTTCCTTGCAAGATAGGATAATTCCATATCAGCGATATCTACACCGTTTAGGTAGACAGATCCATCCAGAAATCCGGTAACCCTTTTTGGTATGACGCCATTTAGTATCTGAATCAATGTCGACTTTCCGGACCCACTCAACCCCACAATGCCTGTAATTTCACCTTTTCGAAGTTTTAAGTTGATATTTTTCAGAATAAAAGGACTATTGTGACTGTATCTAAAAGATAGATTTTTGGCTTCCAAAGCATATTGTAGCATATTGACTCCTAGTTTATTTCGGCTGTAATAGCAAATTTGCACCAGAACTGACTAAACGGGTCTTTTCGGATAATCATCTGGTATGGACCTGATCCGCCGTCTTCTTTGGTTCCCAATAGTTTTCCATCCATCATGTAGGCAAGGTATACATTGTCATCGTCCAGAAATTTATCCATCGTGATGGCTACTGTGTAGCCGTCAGCAGCTGTTACAATGACTGTTTCTTTGCCCTCAAGAGATATATTGGCATGTGTAAATATGTTTTTTAATAATACTCCTGTATAGACATGATCCATGGGATCAGATCCACTCGATCTCAACGTGGCGGTAAAATCGACTTCTTCGATAGCTTGAATCTCTGCCATGTGAAAAGTAGCTCGTTCCTCTCCATCTTCTATCAAAACAAATATTGCATTGTCATTAAGTTTTTTGCTTGCTTCAATATTATCTCTATTGAAGAATATCGCTGTAGTCGCAATAGCTATTAGCAATAGTATGATCACAATTAGTATTTTTGTATTCTTATTCATCTTTGTACACTCCAGAGGTTGAATTATATTATTCAGCAATTTTTTTAACTCGTTTGTAAATCATATATGCCAGCAAGCCTCCCAGTCCGCCAGATAGCGCAGCAGTGGATAAACTGATGATTAAGGGCAGTAAGGGAAGTCTGAAGAATACGAGATTGGACAAATAGGTTCCACTGATATTGGCCAACACACCAGCTAAGAAAAAGTCAGCAGGTGTCTGAAAATTCCTTTTAAATATCAGAAACACCACATCTATAGCAAAACCAGGTAATCCATAGGTCAATATGCTTAAGACACCGTGAGTCCCAAACGAACCTGTTATCATGACTATGATTCCCTGGGTTATGCCGATAATTGTGGCTGTTCCTTTCTTCTTGACTAGGGAAGCTCCCAATACAAGCCACATCATGTAAAAGCCACCTGCAACAGAACCCCCGGGGATGAACAACGGACCGGTGATTAGATGGCTTAGTGGTACAATGATAGGTTTTGTAGCTAGACCAAGTGAGGCTGTCAAAGCAATGATAATCAGTTCATAGACAGTGAAACCATCCAACAGTTTTTTTCTTCTTTCCATGCCAACCTCTTCAATGTAATTTGATTTCGATTTTACAGCCTTCATGATAACCATCTAATGTACTTACCACACCTAGACAGGTATTTCTCAAAATTTCTTCCACGAAAGGCACCATGCCAATTTCTCTTCCGTCAATTGAGAGTTTCGTAGAGAATGTAGTCTGTATGCAATCATTTCTTTTGGCTTTTCCATGAATAATCTGTTCTGTCAATCCTCTGCACCCATAGCCGCATAGAAAACAGCATTTGTCATCAACATCAGGCAATAGGTCAAAAACCTTATCCAACACAAGATCACATAGTTTTTTAGGATCCTTGATCACGTTGATTACAGGAACATCTCTATAAGTTTCATCCAATAGCTCAGCAACTCTTCCTGATATGGCAAATATTCCGGGTTCCCATCTTTCTTCCAACTCATTGATGGTTTTAGCAGCAATTATTTTAGGTAGATTGTAGTCGGTGACACCTTCACATACAACGAATTCCTGATGGTAGTGTTCTAGGATCTGTGGTAAAGTCAATTGTGAATCATACATGATGTCGGTTTCGGTATATCCTCTTGCTGTCACTGGGTTGGCACCTTGGCTTCTGTGTCTTCCAGTATTTGAGGTGGGGGTATCCAGCTTAAAATCCTCATAATGGATTTCCTTTATGCTACCTACTGAAAACTCTCTTTCCGTCAGTTCCCTCACCATAGCTTCCACCACCGTTGTTTTTCCCGATTGTGTATAACCATAGACAGAAAATACTTTCATTCTTGCATACCTCCTTCTGTGATGATATAGGGGACAATCATATCCTCATATCTAAAAACACCATGATCTCCTCCGGTATCAGTACTGTGCATACCGTGGTCTGATGTTATGATAACCTTCTCATCCCACAATGAAACGAGTGATTTTACATAACCATCAATTTCCAAAAGCTTGGTCATTGTCTCATCGGCAAAGTCTCCATAAGTATGACCAGAATCATCAAGACCATGTATATGCACCATGTAATAATCGACTTTATTTATATTTTCAATAGCACTTTGAAATACCTCATCGTCAGTATGCCCATTATTGTTGCGATCAGGGTTTAAAATGATATCCGTGTTTAGATTAAGAATATTGGCATTGCCTTCTATCAGCATTGAGGATTTACCATTAGAGTTTAAATAATCGAAAATTGTCTCAACTTTAGGATTCCGGTTACTTCTGTCACTAATCCCATTAATATAGGGAGGCTGTCCCGTAAGCATAGCCATCATGCCGCTGTTGGTAACCGGTTTGAAAACAGTTAGAGCCATTTCTACGTTGTTTAAATTACTCATAAATGGAATATAGCTATTTGCCACAGCATAATTATATTGTCCGAAGCTGAAACCGTCAATATATATCACCATTACTTTCTCATCCATATCAATAAATTTTAGGGCATCATAGTAGGTATCCATGATTGATTTACCAGGAGGCTGTTCTATGATACCAACAACATCGAATATTACGAGCTTTTGATTTGGATTCAGATAATTTATATGATTTTCTTGGTACTCAAGATAGCCGTCGATTTTTATCGGGTAGAAACCACCATCGTGTGTCATGAGCACAGAAGGCGTTCCAATCGGTATAAGATTGTTCAATGGAATGAGATTCATAACATGCAGTTCTTCCAGGGAAAGGCTAAGCTTATTCTCGGATGATGTGATGATGTTGACCTTATCCGATAAATCAGGACTGTTTTTGTGATTGTCAAAAACCGGGCTTGCACTAGGGTGTTCTCCACTGCAAGCGGAAAGGAATAAGACAATTAGGATGTATATTACGATTCTATATTTTTTATTCATGGTCTTCTCCAATGTTTCGGCTGCAACAAAAAAATCTATTCTTCCCAGAATAGAATCAACCATTATCTCCTTTCCTACTGGGAGGTGTACCCGTTTTCAGATAGACCTATCGTCTGCAAACCATAGTTCCCCTTAGGATTTGCAGATCGGAGCTAAGTATTCAACAATATTTTATCAGAGATAGAAGATAAACTCAACAGTTTGTTGGGTAAAAACCGAATCGTTAACTTGAATTATGGTGGTCTCAATAAATAAGTATGCTATAATAGTAGTAATTAAACTCAGGAGGTTACTATGGATGCAATAAAGCTCACTTTTGAGCAACTGAGAAATGAGTGTTGTGATGAATGCACTGATTTTTCAACAACAGCAGAATTGGGATCATTGGAAGGTATTATTGGTCAGGATAGGGCGGTTGAAGCTATTGATTTTGGCTTGAATATCAGAAAAAAAGGCTACAACATCTTTGCTTCAGGTATCAGTGGTACTGGGAGAAACTCGTACATCACACTGATTGTGAACAGAAAAGCAAAAACAGAGAAACCTGCAGACGACTGGGTATATGTATTTAATTTTGAAAAACCGGAGCATCCTTTAGCTTTGAATCTTCGGAATGGGCAAGGAAAGGTGTTTCAAAAGGCCATTGAAGATTCTATTGTTTTAATTAAAAAAGAGATTGAGAATATTTTCATGTCCAGGGAATATGAAAGAGCGAAAAACATGCTTTATAAGCAATTGAATGATATTTCGGAGGAACTGCTTGAAGATTTAAATGAACTGGCAAAAAAATATGGATTTATCTACACAAACACAGACAGAGGGCTTGTCAGTATTCCTCTGAAGTCAGATGGAAATCCAATGACTGAGGAGGACTTCAAGACAATAACCAAGGAGAATTATGCTGAAATCCAACAAAAGTCATCAGATCTTAATATTGCAAGTCTGGATATATTTAAAAAAATAAGAGATACTGAAGAAAATTACAGAGAAAAACTAAAAAAGGTTGATTCTGAGTATGCATCTAAAGTCGTCACAATACACATAGACAAAATAAAGAAAAAATTTGCCTTAAATAAAAAAATTGAAGAATATCTTGTTACACTGAAGCAAGACATCATTGATAAAGTGGATTTGTTTAAAAATGATGAACCAAAAAAACAAGCCAATCCTTTTTTTGCTCTACAAGGGAGAAATAATGAGGCTTTCTTCGAAAGATATAGAGTCAATCTTTTTGTTGATAATTCAGGTAAAAGCTATGCCCCGGTTGTGTTCGAGACAAACCCAACCTATACAAACCTATTAGGCAATATCGAGTTTGAAAACGAGATGGGTTTTCTTAAAACTTCCTTCGACAAAATAAGCGCAGGTTCGCTTCATGCAGCTAATGGTGGTTACCTGGTGCTGCAAGTCAAAGATCTGATGGAAAACTATTATGCCTACAAAGGCATGATGAGGGCATTGATGAATGAAGAAATCAAGGTTGAGACCATACAGGCAACGATGGGTTATCCGATGACAACCGGTATGAAACCTGAGCCTATACCTTTAAAGGTTAAAGTGATTATTGTGGGGGACCCCTATACATATAGCATGCTATATGCGTATGATGAACAGTTTACAAAGTTGTTTAAACTGAGAGCTGATTTTGATGTAGAAATGCAAAGAACGCCGGATAATGTGGAGAAGATGGCAAAATTCATAGCAGCTCATGCCAATAACATGGGACTGCGACATTTTGACAAAGAAGCTGTTTGCAGAGTTGTGGAGTATAGTTCTAGGATTGCCGAGAATAAGGATAAACTGACTTCTCAGTTTAATCGGCTAGTTGATGTTTTATATGAGGCCGATTCCTGGGCGACTTCGTCTGGGAGTAACCTTGTGCGAAAAGAGCATGTTTCCAAAGCTATAGAACAGAAAACGAACCGAAACAATATGTATGAGGAAAAAATATTGGAGCTGTTTAAAGAGGGAACCTATCTGCTCGATGTCGAGGGTGAGAAGGTTGGTGAAATCAACGGATTGGCTGTCGTCAGCACTGGTGAATATTCTTTTGGAAAGCCGTCTAAAATAACGGTCTCAACCTATAGTGGGCGATCAGGACTTATCAATATCGAAAGAGAAGCTAGAACCAGTGGAAAGATTCATGACAAGGGAGTTATGATAATCCATGGATATATGGGTTACAAATATGCTCAAGATAAACCACTTGCTTTGTCAGCCAGTATTGTGTTTGAGCAGCTTTATTCCGGGATTGATGGTGATAGCGCTTCAAGTACAGAGCTTTATGCGATTTTATCAAGCCTATCCGAAGTTCCAATAAAGCAAGGGATTGCTGTAACCGGTTCTGTAAACCAAAGGGGATTGATTCAGCCTATAGGTGGTGTGAATGAAAAAATTGAGGGTTATTTCAAGGTTTGCCAGATCAAGGGTCTGACAGGTGAACAAGGCGTTATTATCCCCCATCAAAATGTGAATAATCTGATGCTATCCGATGAAGTCATTGAAGCTGTGAAGAAAGATGTTTTCCACGTCTATGCTGTAAAAACTGTTGATGAGGGAATCGAGATACTGACTGGAAGGCCAGCAGGGAGCAAGGATGATAAGGGTTGCTATAAAAAAGACACAATACATTATTTGGTTGACCAAAAGCTGACGGTCTATCTCGAACAACCTGAAAAGGATAAAAATGAAAAGAAAAACAAATCAAAAGCTCACGACAAAGAAGACGATGTAACAGATCACGATGTTAGAGAAGATGAAACAATACAAGTTTAAGTGTAATAACTGCAGCCAAGAGATTGATCAAGAAAGGTATTGTAAAAGAAAAACGATGAAAAATCTATTTATTTCGGGGGATGTTGGGGTAGGAAAGTCCCATCTGTTGAGAAATGTACTAGAAGAATTCAATGCTTCATTAGGAGGGTTCATCACGGGGAAAACCCCTGATCAGAAGGGTCACACAATATATCTCAAATCCCTGAATGATTTTGTATCTTTTCAGAATGTCGCTTACGTTTTTGGTGGAACAGATATCTATAGCGCGGAAGTATATAGTAAGCATTTTGATTCATTTGGCGCAAGAACCATTGAGTATTCAATAACCAATAGAGATCTTACAGTGATGGATGAGATTGGTGTCATGGAAAGGGATTCTCCCGCATTTCTCCAGAGCATAATCAGTGCTTTGGATAGTGAAAAACCAGTGATAGGTGTAATAAAAAACAGAAAAGATGATTATCTTGAAAACATAAAATCACGGGATGATACCAAAGTACTGTTTTTAACTGGTTCAAATGGCACGGAGACTTATGAAGAAATAAAGGATTGGATGATTCAGAATCATTTGCCTCTAAAGCGAAAGAGATCTCATCAATGGAAACAAAAGAGAATTGATATGTATGAAAGAGCCTTGGCATATGATCATACCGATTATCCGAGTGTTTTATTGAACACAATTTTACGCGAAACGGATGACCTGGGATCCAAAACCTGGCTGGATTTAGGAGCTGGTACAGGTGCTTTTTCTATACCGCTTGCAAAAAAAAGCAAGAGTGTATGCTGTATTGACTCATCTTTCAATATGTTGTTAAACCTGTCAGAAAAGATTCACAACCAAAAGTTAAGTAACATCGAAGCCAATTTAATTTCTTTCTCTAGACTAAAGGACAAGACTTTTAATTATGTTTTGAGTTCTTTTAGTGGAAATGCTCTGAAAGAAAAAGATAATTTAGTTAAATTCATCGAAATTGCTAACGATAAAGCTTTTATCATATGCCCTCCAAAAAAAGGCACACATAGTTTTAATGGAGAAGTGCTGGAAAAGAGAATTGGACGTAAAATCAAATCATTCGGTGGAGGATCAACGGAAATTTTGGGGTTTTTGGAATTAGAAAATATCAGTTATCATTATAAAGAAATAGATTTTAACTTCCCACAGGTTTTCAACACTAAAGAAGAATGCTTTCATTTTTTTAAGGATTTTTATCATATTAAGACATGCGAAGAGACTATACTCATAGATTTTATTGGGGAGTATCTGAGAGCTGATCACCGTTATTATATTTTTGATAATTATAGGCGAGCTGGATTTGTTACCATTAAAAAATAAAGAGCCTCAACAGAGGCTCTGATATCTATATATCACGGGAATGGGCCAACTGCCTTCCTGATTTGACAAATTGGATTTCTGACAGAATGCTTAGGGCTATTTCTTCAGGAGAATTTCCACCAAGTGTAAGGCCGATGGGTGAATATAACTTGTCTATGGATTTCTGGCTTATGCCACGTTTTTTGAGATTGTCGCACATGATGGCAACCTTCCTGCGGCTTCCGATCGCTCCAATATATTTGACGCTCTTATCCATGATTTCAAAAAGCGCATCTTCGTCATGCTTGTGTCCATGGGTGACAACAACAATGAAGTCGTTTTCTGTAAAATTGAAATTCGATAGATTTTCAATAACATCTCCAAGAATGAGCTCATCTGCATTCTCATATCTTTCTTGAGTCAATACTTCTGCCCTGCTATCAAATACAATTGTTTTAAAATGGAGTATCTTTGCCAATTGGTTAAGATAGTAGCCTATATGTCCGCCTCCTACAATAATCAATCGATTGTCCGGCTTGATCACTCTTACAAAAACATCAACCTGCCCGCCACAATTCATCGAAAGATCTTTTGTCAAATCATAACTGATTGTGTCACTTATGCCTTTACGAATCATCTCAATCGCCTTTTGGATGATTGCTTTCTCAAGATTGCCACCACCAATTGTGCCATCTATATTGCCATTATCGTAAACCACCATCAGTTGTCCCACCTCAGCGGGTGTGGAACCAGTGGATTTGACAACTGTTACCAATGCCGCACCTCTTCCGCTTTTCACTTCTTTATCCAGCTTTTCAAACATCATGTTTCTCCTCCTTGTATTCGGTCAATTGCTTAAAATCATGCGCTGTATCGATATCCAACAATTTTTTGTAATCAAATTCAATCATAATCTTATTCGAATCACAATCTATGATATCCCTACCGCCTTTATCACCTAATGAGGACAGCAACTTTTTATAATATATCCTCGGGAAAATAACGGGATTCTTCCTTTTGCTATCAATTGACGCTACTATCAGGCATCTGTCGAGCATAAACCTGCGAATCATTAGGTTTATATCCTCCCTTCCAAATAAAGGCTGGTCTCCCATTAAAATCATGCATGCTTGTGATTCACTTGAAAGAACGGAAACACCCATTCTAACACTGGCGGACATTCCTGAGTTTGCCATTTTGTTTTCAACCAATTTGACAGGATAGTCTTTTAACAAATCCACTAATTCAGGGGTTCTATATACAACAATGATTTCATCCAGCAGGGAACCGACACAGCTGTCTACAACCCAGCTAATCACTTTCTTACCGTTGAAATCAATTAAAAGCTTGTCAGAACCAAATCTTGAACTAAAACCAGACGCTAATACCACACCGGAAATCATTGGTTATCTCTCTTGATTATGATGTTGTCTATATAGGGTGCTTTTTCTATTAATGCTTTTCTTATTTTAAAAGAGTAGTGATAAATCCTATCATTCACCTGGTTTAAAATCAAATAGTTTTTATACCCTCTACATTTGAAATAGCCATCTGGGGCTAGAACGAGTTTGATGATATCCTCTTTTTCAATTATATCACCATAAGTTTTGCCAGTGATTTTTTCAAATTTTTCAATTCTGTGTACGGATTTATCATTCACTGTTTTGCCAAGAGCGTTCAACCCAATTATGGATATCAAAATATCAGTCATATCCGGAACAACGGGTTCATAACACTCATATCCTTTGATTGGAAGCGTTTTAGACCCATCTCCCTCAACGATAATGAAATCTACGTTTGGGTTTTTATGGATGGCTGTAATTTCCTCCGTCGAAAAACCTTCAAGCTTGTTATCCTCGCTGATGTATTTTCCGGCAAACACAAGACATTGATGTTGAAGCTTGAGCTGAGCGAGTATTGTTGCTCCTAAAATGGTGACAGCATTATTGAAGTTTGGTAAATAGATATGGGTTGTTGTCGTAATGATTACTTTTCTTCCCATTTTTACAAGCTGTTCTGCCAATTCAGATATTATGGTTGTTTTGCCACCCGAACCGGTTACGGTTATGATAGCTTTATGATTCAGGTCAATGTTCAATTCATTGATATAATCCATTTTCTATCCTCGTTTTTAAGTCAATTTTTATTATACCATGAAAAATCAAAAAAAATGTAAAAAAATAGCCCGAAGGCTATTTTTCTATTGCAACTGTTACATGTGGATAAGGGATTAATATGTCCTCTTCATCGAATTTTTTCTTGATGTTCTCATTGAGGTCATAAAATACATCCCAGTAGTTTTCGGTATAGGTCCAAACACGTACTGTGAAATTGATGGAACTTTCAGCCATCTCTCCCATCCTGATTAATATAGGCATATCAGCGAGTATCAGGTCATGTGCATCTATCACTTCACGGATTACTCTCTTAACATGTTCAATGTCCGAATCATAGCTGACACCTATCTTCAGGTCCACTCTACGCTCAGCGTAAGCAGTGAAATTGGTAATGGTGCTGGATGTTATAGAATTATTTGGGACCATTATTTTCTTATTGTCAATAGTTTTTAATGTAGCGTAAAAAATTCCGATTTCAGCTATCGTACCGGATACACCACCAGCTTCAGCATAATCACCTATTTTAAATGGCTTCAAAGCAATTAGCATGATACCACTAGCGAAATTTGAAAGATTGCCTTGCAGCGCTAAACCGACCGCCAGAGAGGCTGCCCCTAAAACAGCAATAAGGGATGAGGTCGCTACTCCAAAAGTTTGAAGGATAGCTATAATCAATACAAATAACAGCAAAATTCTAATGATAGATATTGAAAACCCTTGCAACATGGGATCTACAGATTTTTTTTGCAGTATTTTACTAAGCTGCTTGATAATGAGTCCTATAATATACCTGCCAATAACAAATATAAGCAAAGCACGGATAATCATAAAAAATAAAGCGGAAATTGCAACACCACCAATGTTCATAAAGTCAGTCCTCCTAAAAATTTATTATTTACATTATATAATAAATAGAAGTATTGTAAAGGGCAATTGTTATTGATATACTATATTGACGATTGTTTGGAGGGTTTTATGGCGAAACTATATTTCAGGTATGGAGCGATGAATTGTGGTAAATCCACTGCACTGCAACAGGTAGCCTATAATTATGAAGAGCGTGGCATGCGGGTGGTGATACTCAAACCCAAGATAGACACAAAGGGTGGAGACAAGGTTATATCTAGATTGGGTATTGAAAGAAAGGTTGATTTGATTGTTGAAAAAGATGAGGATTTGTACAAAATGATGAAACGGTATCTTTTTGAAAACGGATCTATTGATTGCATCTTGGTGGATGAGGCTCAATTTTTGAATAGAGAACAGGTGGACAATCTTTTCGAGATAGCTGTTAAGGAAAACATACCAGTCATTTGTTATGGATTGAGGACTGATTTTCTTATGAATGGATTTGAAGGCAGCGAAAGGCTTCTATTATTAGCGCATAGTATCGAGGAGCTTAAGACCATCTGTTCCTGTGGCAGGAAAGCTTTACTCAATGGTAGAAAAATTGACGGGGAGTTCGTTTTTGAAGGCAATCAGGTGGCTATAGAACAGGAAAACCATGTTGAGTATGAATCTCTTTGTCCGACGTGTTATATCAAAAAAAAGGAAACCTATATAAAAAAAAAATTAAGCGGTAATAAGCAAGTCTTATAATAAAGATGGATTATCAAGCAAAAGCATGCTATAATGATTGATAATTATTATTAATAGAAAAGAAAGTTGGTAGATCAATTGGCAAAAATTAAGAAAACATCAATAGGTGGACAGGCTTTGATTGAAGGCATCATGATGAGAGGTCCTAAAAAAATATCGACAGCTGTCAGAAAATCTGATGGAGAAATAGTCATAAAAACGGAAGATTTAAATCCTAATCAAATGGGTGGATTATCAAAAATTCCATTGATTCGTGGAAGCCGCGCATTGGTTGACGCTATGGTTATAGGGGTTCGTGAGCTGATGTACTCAGCTGAATTTTTCGAAGACGAAATGGAAGAAGATGCATTCGACAGATTAATCAAGAAATTGTTCAAAGGCAATACTGAAAAGGCCACTATCTATCTTTCGGTAACACTATCTTTGATTATATCGGTAGGGGCTTTTATCATACTGCCATCCTTTATCGCTAATTTCCTACAAGGATTTATCTCCAGTTCTCTGATGCTAAATTTGATTGAAGGAGCTATAAGGGTGGGGTTATTCGCACTATACATTAGTCTTATATCAAAGATGGAAGATATAAGAAGGGTTTTTATGTACCACGGCGCTGAGCATAAGACAATTTACGCTTATGAGAATGGTGAGGAGTTGACAGTTGAAAATGCAAGGAAATATTCTACCTTGCACCCCAGATGCGGAACTAGCTTCATCGTGAATGTTCTGATCATATCAATCCTTGTGTTTTCTTTTTTCGGATGGCCCAATCCTTGGTTGAGGGTGCTTACCAGATTGTTGATGCTCCCTATTATTGCAGGAATATCTTATGAAATCAATAAATACATAGGGAAAAATGATCAGACACTGTTTGCTAGAATTGTAGCAAAACCCGGTTTTCAATTTCAACGTCTGACGACAAAAGAGCCTACGGATGATATGCTTGAGGTTGCTATCGCAGCAATGAAAGAAGTCATTCCTGAAAATGAGGATGAAGACATTTGGTAGATTTGACCATCAAAGCGTTGCTTGCAGATGCGATAAAAAAAATGCGATTGCGAGAATACGGCAACCCATATCTTGATGCACAACTTATACTTGCCCATGTACTTCACAAAGACAAGACTTTCGTCATGATTCATAAGGACTATACTCTCAACGATGATGAAGTGAATACTTTCCGTAGTTTGATTGATAAGAGGAATGCAGGGTATCCGATTCAATACATCTTGAACAAACAAGAATTCATGGGTCTGGATTTCTATATCAGTGAGGGAGTTTTGATTCCAAGACCGGATACAGAAAATATTGTTGAAGCAGTCATCAAAATAATCAAAGAAAAGTTTGCTGATATTGATGCAGTAAGAATACTTGATATTGGGGCTGGATCTGGCGCAATCGGATGCAGTCTTGCTCATTTTGTTCCTAAAGCTAAAGTTATCGGAATCGATGTTTCTGATAGTGCTGTCAGCATAGCTTCCACCAATAAGAAAAAATTGGGTTTAAGCAATTATGAGATTCATAAAATGGATATATTTGATGATATTTACCTGGATTTAAACGGATTTCACATAGTCGTATCCAATCCACCCTATATCCCGGCTGATGATATCGATGGACTTCAAAAGGAAGTCTCAGCGTATGAGCCACGCATTGCATTGGACGGTGGTGTTTCGGGATTGGATTACTATATTAGGATTGTCCGCATCTTCAGCAAACTGTCTGCTGAAAAAGCTATATTGGCGTTGGAGTGTGGTTGGAATCAAAAGGATAATATTGAAATCATTATGAAACAGACAATAAGATTTGACAAAATTGAAACAATTAAGGATTTAAGCGGCAATGATAGAGGTTTGATAGGGTTCTACAGTAGAAATTAACCTTTTTTTAAACTCTGCTATAATACAATGTCGAAAGTATAAGAGGTGTAATGTGTTAAATAAATTGGATTTTTTAAGAGAAAAATATGACGAACTAAGTCTTCAGATAAGCGATCCTGAAGTCATAGCCGATTCACAAAAGTGGCAGAAATTGATGATAGAGCATGCGCATATAGAGCCTATTGTCAACAAATACAGCGAATTTGTCAATATATCAAAGCAATTTGAGGATGCCAAAGAAATGCTAAAAGATAAAATAGATGATGATATGAAGGATATGGTCAAGGAAGAACTGAAGCAATTGACTGAAGATCTTGAAAATATTGAAAAAGAGCTAAAAGTACTGTTGATACATAAAGACCCGAATGATGATAAAAACGTCATTGTGGAAATCAGAGCGGGAGTGGGCGGTGATGAAGCCGGTCTATTTGTAGGAGATCTTTTCAGAATGTATTCAATGTATGCGGAAAGAAGAAGATGGAAAATAGATTTGATGAGCACAAGCGAGCAGGGTATCGGGGGCTATAAGGAAATTATTTTTATGATAAAAGGAAAGGGAGCCTATTCCAGACTCAAATACGAAAGTGGTGGTCACAGAGTACAGCGGGTTCCGGATACTGAATCAAGTGGCAGAATACATACCTCTTCATCCACAGTAGCGGTTTTGCCTGAGGTAGATGATATAGACATTGAGATTAGTCCGAATGAAGTGAGGGTAGATGTCTTCAGATCATCAGGGAATGGTGGACAGAGCGTCAATACAACCGACTCAGCCGTAAGACTGACCCATATGCCAACAGGAATTGTTATTTCTTGCCAGGACGAAAAATCTCAACTGAAGAATAAGGACAAGGCGTTTAAAATACTCAAAGCTAGACTTTATGACAAATACCAACAAGAACAGGATGACGAGCAAGCAGCTCAAAGAAAAAGCCAGATTGGTTCAGGAGACAGGTCTCAGAGAATAAGAACGTATAATTTTCCTCAGGGCAGGGTGAGTGACCACAGAATTAATCTGACACTCTATAAATTGGAAGCATTTTTGAATGGAGACCTTGATGAAATGATAGAAGCCCTTATCACAACTGAACAAGCTGAACAACTCAGAGAGATTGATTGAGAATCACAAGATCCTGCCAAGCGGGATTTTTTTATGGGCAGGTTGGTGCAAGACAAATATCCTTAATAGTTCTTGATATTTTAATATTTCAGGAGTATCATATGGGTTGATTAAAATTTGGAGGACATTATTTATGGGAAATGGAGAAACAAATTATATACTTAATATTGCTTTGGTGCTTATTTTTGCCAATCTTGGAGGAATACTTTCACGAAAATTGAAACAACCTGTTGTTTTGGGCCAGATATTGGCTGGCGTTTTGATAGGACCAATTGCTTTGAATATTGTAAAACCTGACATGATTATTTCTTCTTATGCGGAGATTGGTGTGATTCTTTTAATGTTTTTAGCAGGTATCGAAACAGATCTTGGGGAATTGAAGAGAACAGCAGGTGCAGCCTCTGCGATTGCATTAGGTGGAATTATAACCCCGTTTGTCATGGGCTTTATGGCTATCTACTATTTTTTCCCACAAGAGGGTATAATCGGGGCCGCTTTTGTCGGTGTGATTCTGACAGCCACCAGTATTGGGATATCAGTTCAAGTATTAAGAGAATTAAATAAGATTAAAGAAAAGACTGGCGTTAGTATACTGGGAGCAGCTGTTATTGATGATATCATTGGTATTATATTACTGGCTGTAGTATTAGGTGTTGCAAACCCAACGGGAGAAACAAATATTGCAGTAGTTCTACTAAAGATGGCAGGATTTTTTGTTTTGGCAAGCATAGCAGGTAGAATTTTTATTGTTTTCATGGCTAAATATTCAGCCAAGGTGTTAAGAAATAGAAACGTAGGTGTGTTTGCAATAATAACCTGTTTTTTATTGGCCTACTTCGCACAATATCTTGGTTTAGCGGCTATCATTGGTGCTTATTTTTCAGGAATTGTATTTTCTTTGACGCCATACACAAACAGAGTCGAACAAGATGTTTCAAATATTGCTTATACCTTGTTCACTCCTATTTTTTTCTTGAATATCGGGTTGGGAATTTCAGTGCAAAATATCAGTTTAATCATTGTGCCTGTTACAGTTTTATTCTTGGTAGCGACTTTGAGCAAAGTCATCGGATGCAGTATTGGTGCTAAAGCGATGAGATATTCTTTTAGAGAATCACTGCAGGTTGGCATTGGTATGATACCAAGAGGTGAGGTTGTTCTGATCACAGCAAACATAGCCAAAGCTGGCGGGTTCATCAGTGATACGATTTTTACTTCACTGGTTGTTGTTGTACTTTTGACAACTATTGTGACACCTTCATTGTTGAAAAAAGCCTATACGCATAAGACTGTAATGGCAGCATGATACCTTAGTTATATAACATCATTATAGTTTTATTGAAATAAGTATTAGTCTAATATATAATGTTTCTTGTGGATGAGGTGTAGTAATGACAAAAATCATAAAAATAGATAAAGAAAATATTGATGAAGCTTTGATAATAGAAATGAGCCATATTATAAAAAATAATGGAACAGTTGTATTCCCAACAGAAACAGTTTATGGTCTTGGAGCAAATGCATTGTCAGATGTAGCGGTAGCCAAAATATTTGCCGCTAAAGGGAGACCTTCTGATAATCCACTTATTGTTCATGTCAGCAATATTGAACAGTTAGATAAAATAGTGGAAATAATTCCTGTAAAAGCTAAAATTCTAATGGACAAATTTTGGCCGGGTCCTTTGACGTTGTTGTTTAAAAAAAAAGCGATCATATCAGATTTGATTACAGGAGGGCTTGATACTGTCGCTGTTCGTATGCCGTCATCTAGGATAGCATTGAAGCTGATAGAGGCGTGTGACTTGCCATTGGCTGGTCCCAGTGCCAATATTTCAGGAAAGCCCAGCCCAACTACTGCTGAGCATGTCATCAAGGATTTGGATGGTAGGGTGGACGCTATTATAGACGGCGGAGATTGTGAGTTTGGCATGGAATCAACTGTTATTGATGTTCTGAATGAGACACCAATGATTTTAAGACCAGGAAGCATAACACTGGAAGCAATAGCTCAAACAATCAATACTGTGATATATGATCCCGCTATGATTCATGATACGCTTATCGCAAAATCACCTGGGCAAAAGTACATACACTACGCACCAAAGGGCGAGGTCTATCTTTACATTGGTGTGCCAAGTGATATTATTGATGCGATAAATCAGGCAACAGCGAGGTTTATCAATGAATCTAAGAAGGTGATGATTTTAGGTACTGAAGAAAATATTATGGCTTACAAAGAAGGAATTATTTTTAATCTGGGATCGAGAACAAATCCAATGGAGATTTCGTCAAACCTATTTAGCATGCTGAGAAAAGCAGATGAGCTAAAAGCTGATATCATATTAGCGGAAGGTATAGATGAAGAAGGTCTGGGTGTTGCAATCATGAACCGATTAAGAAAAGCATCCGGAGGTAGAATAATCAATTGTGGGGAATTGATATGAAGCTATTGTTTGTGTGCACAGGTAACACTTGCAGAAGTCCCATGGCTGTAGGATTGTTCTTGAAAACCATGAGATTAAAAGGAATGAAAATTGATGCTTTTTCGGTTGCATCAGCAGGTTTGATGACGATTGACGGATTGGAAGCCAGTGAATTTGCAGTTGAAGTATTAAACGATAAGGGAGTTGATATAAGTGGTCATCGGTCTAAAAGACTAACAGTTGAGATGGTGGAAGAAGCTGATTTGATACTGACGATGACACTGGCCCATAAAATTGCTGTCATACAGATGAGTGGCTTTGCAAACCCAAAAACCTTCACATTAAAGGAATATGCAAACTATGAAGATAACAATACAGACATTGCAGACCCTTTTGGTATGGATATGGATGCTTATCGACAGTGCGCAGAGGAAATATTAGCTGCCCTTGAATTGATAGTAAATAAAATTACAGGAGAGTAGATATGAAAATTGCATTGGCCAGTGATCATGCTGGTTTTGAGTTAAAAGAAATAATCAAGGAATATCTTCAATTCAACAAATATGATTATACGGATTATGGAACTGATAGCCTAGACTCAGTCGACTATTTTGACTATGGTGTCAAAGCAGCTGAGGCTGTAGCCAAAGGTGAGGCGGATAGAGGGATAGTCATGTGTGGTACAGGTATTGGCATGACCATTTCCGCCAACAAAGTAAGGGGTATCAGATGTGCGCTCTGTCACGATGTATACTCAGCAGAGATGACTAGAGCACATAACAATTCCAATATGCTGGCAATGGGCGGACGAGTAATCGGACGTGATCTAGCGATAAGAATAGTTAAAGCGTGGTTGGAATCCGACTTCGAAGGCGGTAGGCATCAGAGAAGAATAAACAAAATAGCTGATTACGAGAATCAATGCCAGTGAAAAATAATACCTATTATGAACAGGATGATTAAGGAGCATACATGAAACAGATTTATATTGTTTTTTTCGTAACGTTCATCTTATCTTTTGTTTTGACACCGATAGCTAGGAAAATTGCCTTTAAACTGAATATACTTGATTATCCCAAGGATGATAGAAAGCTTCATATCAAACCAATTCCTTACCTTGGTGGAGCGGCTATATATGCCGCGACCATGATAGGGATGTTTCTATTTGTGGAATTGGACAAGACCACATTGGCAGTGATGGCCGGAGGCACCATCATATTTCTGGTGGGGCTTGTTGATGATATGAAGGATATATCGGCAAAAGTCAAATTGACTGGACAAATTGTCGGGGCGCTGGTGGCTATATGGGGAGGTGTAACCATAGAATGGATCAGTAATCCCTTTCCATCTTCAGAGATTGTAAGACTGTTCAATTTAACGATACCGGTCACTCTAATATGGATTGTTGGTATAACAAACACTATTAACCTGATTGATGGGATTGATGGACTAGCATCAGGAGTGGCTGCTATAGCGGCTGCGACACTTATGTTTATCGCTGCCATAAATGGATTCGAATTTATCATGCTGGAATGTGCTATTTTAGCAGGGGCTGCACTTGGATTTCTCCCTTACAATTTCAATCCTGCTAAAATATTTATGGGTGACACAGGGGCTTTATTTTTGGGATACATGCTGGCCATTTTATCGATTCGCGGGGTTATGAAGACTGTGACGTTAGTCACTTTAGTCGTAATGATTCTTGTTTTAGGTATTCCAATTTTGGATACTGTCTTTGCAATAATAAGAAGAACTATCAATAAAAAACCCATTATGTCGGCTGATAAAGGGCACCTTCATCATCGATTGGTAGATAAAGGCTTTTCACAAAGGGAGACCGTTGTGATTCTATATGGTATTAGCATAGCTTTTGGAGCAGCAGCAGTCTATATTACAGATTCAGATCCATTGGGAGGGACTTTTGTCATTATCATCACATCCGTTCTTATTGTGTTGGTAGGACGAAAAATGGGTCTGCTGAATGGAGAAAAGAAAAAGCGCTAAAGTTGAAGGAGTTTCAAATGGATAAGCTTAAAGTTTTAACGGTGTTTGGTACCAGACCTGAAGGAATAAAAATGGCACCCATTATCAAAGTATTGAGTGAGGATAAACGGTTCATACAACGAGTGTGCGTTACTGCACAACATAGAGAAATGCTAGATCAAGTGCTCAAAATCTTCAATATCACCCCTGATTATGACTTGGATATTTTTCAGCATGGACAATCACTTACACAGATAACAACCAGAGCAATGGAAGGGTTGGAGAAAATTGTCAAAGAGTTCCAACCTGATGTGCTTTTGGTACAAGGGGACACGACAACTGTTTTTGCTGGAGCCTTGGTGGGGTTCTATCATCAGGTCAAGGTAGGGCATGTCGAAGCAGGTTTACGAAGTGGCAATCTTTATTCACCCTATCCAGAAGAAGCCAATCGTAAAATGACCGGCGTTTTGTCTCATTATCATTTCGCACCAACAATAGCAGCAGCCAACAATCTATTGGTGGAAAACTATCCATCTGAAAAGATATTTGTAACGGGGAACACTGTCATAGATGCATTGCTGCGGGTTATAGACGATAGCTATATATTCGAAGATAGTTTTTTAAACTCCTTGGATTATCAAAATAAGAAAATAATTCTTCTGACCGCTCATAGAAGGGAAAACATCGGCGAACCAATGGTCAACATATTCCAAGCGATAAAAAGGGTTGTTGAGGAGAATAATGATATAGAGGTTGTGTATCCTATACACCTAAATCCCAATGTCAGAAGTATATCTGATAAAATTTTTGGAGATAGTGACAGAATCCATATCATCGAACCCTTGGACTATCTTCCTTTTGCCAATCTAATCAATAAGTGCTATTTGGTTGTCACTGATTCCGGTGGTGTTCAGGAAGAAGCCCCCACATTAGGTAAGCCGGTACTGGTTGTCAGAAAAGAGACGGAAAGACCTGAAGGTATAGAAGCAGGAACGGCGAAGTTGGCAGGCATCATTAAAGAAGACATCTATCAGATGATTTCAGAACTGATCAACGACCGTAGAAAATATGATGAGATGGCAAACGCTGTGAACCCTTATGGTGACGGTAACGCATCAGAAAAAATCAGAGATATTTTGATTAATGACTATTTTAATAACAATTCCTTTTAAGGGATTGTTATTTTTGTTATAATAGGACAATATATATTTCAGAGGTTCATATGAATTTAAAAAGCCTTAAATTTAAGATACCCATGTTATTCACTGGATATTTGTTGATTATGATTTTAATCAGTGCCGCTTTAGTCATTAATAGTGTTCAAAAAAATGCACTGGAAGAGAAGCTATCGAAAAATGCAGATATCGCAGAATTAATGAGTAAAAAGATTGAGATTTATCTGGATATGGCGATGGTTGATATTGTAACTTCTGCCAATCTTATTTCTTCAAACGAAAAGACTGAGGATAATATCTATTATGAGATTAATAGAATGTTCTATAATTATCCAAATTTTGGATTGGTATTTTTTACCAACGTAGAAGGTAGAATGGTTTATTCGAATCCATATAATCCTATTGCAATCAATGAGAAAACTTATACCGACAGAGACTATTTCCAACATATCATAGAGTACCAAGAGCCTTATATCAGCCAGTTATATGTCAGTCGTGTCCTTGGACGACCTCATTTTGTTGTTGCAGCCCCAGTTTTTCATGATGGCGAGCTATATGGCTTGATGGCTGGAGGAATACCTCTAAAATCCGTGAAAGATGTTGTCCTTAGCTCTGATGTAAAATTTAATGGTGGCATCTGGGTAGTAGATAGCAATGGTTCTCTAATTGTCAATCCGTACGAGGATCTGGATGACTTGGAAATATCAGTTTTCGAAAACAATCCTGTTGAAATGGATGGTGAAAGTACAGATATATATTCAGTGATCTCAAACAATACAAGGGTTAATATAACAATGGAAAGGGATAATGAAATTTATTATCTTGCTGTAAATGGTGTTGAAGGATCCAGTATGACTGTAATCGTTGAACAGGAAGAGACCGTATTACTTAATGAAGCCTATAAAATCTTGAATGACTTAAAATACATTTCATTTATAATAGTTGCCTTGGGAATAATCATTGGATTTATTATATCTTTAGGTGTCACTAGACCCATTGAAAAACTGGTTTCCATGGTAAGAGACTGGAGTGCTGGAGACAACAAGTTTGGAGATTTATCTATTATTAGAGAAGATGAGATTGGTGAGTTGGCTAATACATTTAGAGATATGACGGTAAGCCTGGACATAAAAGTGGAGGAGCTAAAAAAGTCTATTGAGAGAGAAAATAGAATACAGCAATATTTGAACAATATTCTGATGAGTGTGGGTAGTGGAATAGTGGTGATTGACTCTAAAGAGAATATTGTTATATTCAATAAGGCTGCTGAGAATATCACTGGGTATGCTAGTAACAGTATGATTGGGAGCAGATTCACATTTTTGAGTGACAGTATACATTTTGATCTTGCCAAATTAGTCTCTGAATTACAACAGATGGATAATGATATACTTGAGAAGGAAGGATTAATATTTAAAAAGGAAAAGAGAAATATACCTTGTAGAATTTTATGTACAAAAGTCAAGAACAGCAGTGATGAGGAAATAGGCTACGTCTTCTTGTTTATCAATCTAGAAGTTTTTAAAAAAATGGAAGAGGAATTGAAGAGAGAAGATAGGTTAAGTATTGTGGGAGAGTTTTCATCATCTATCATTCATGATATAGGGAACCCATTGGCAGGATTAAGCAACTTACTGGAACTATATAAGAGCAACGCGACAACAGATGAAGAAAAGAGCGAAATATTAGTACTGATCGAAGATGAAATCAATGAATTGAATCAGATAGTTTTAGAGTTTTTAAACTTTACAAAATCAGAGGACCATGTAGATATCAATGTGGATGTATGCCAAATTGTGGTCGAGGCGGTGAATATTTTAAGAGCGGAGATGATTAATCGGGATGTGAAAATTCATACATCCTTTGAAAGAAATGTGATGTATGCAAGTGTTGATAGAAGAAACTTTAAACAGGCCATAATCAATATCATCAAAAATTCTGTTCAGGCTATCAATGACAATGGTCACATATTCATTGATATTAAGGAAACTAATGAAAAAATCCATATAGTGATAAAAGACACTGGAATAGGGATTAAAGATGATGAATTAAAAAATATATTCGAGCCTTTTTACACCACCAAAAAAGACGGAACCGGGTTAGGTCTTTCAACCGCCTACAAAACAATCAGAGATAATGACGGCAGATTAGAAGTGTCCAGTAAATATAAAGAGGGAACCGAGTTTATCATCACCATTCCAAACAGGAGGTTAAAAAGATGAATATTCTGATTATCGACGATGAAAAAAGCATACGATATTCCCTGAAAATAGGTATTCAGAAGCTAGAAGGAGTCAATGTTCATGTTGCACAATCGGGAGAGGAAGGCTTGGAAATTATAAGAAATAAAAAGATTGATTTGGCCATCATTGATATCAAGTTGCCAGGTATTGATGGCATAGAAGTGCTGGAAACGATTAACAGACTCAAAATAGAAACGACAGTCATCATGATCACCTATATCAGTGAAGTCAGGCTAGCTGTTAAAGCGATGAAGCTTGGCGCTTATGATTATGTCACTAAGCCATTCAAGATTGCCGATGTAGTTGATTCTATCAATAGCTTGAGAGATTTCATCAATAAAAAGACCAATATAAAAAGATACGAATCGAATGAATTGATTGGCAGCAGTGACAGCACAGAAAAAATTAGACAAATCATTAAGAGAATAACAGAAAAGAATTTAAATACAAGCGTGTTGATTATGGGAGAAAGTGGCACTGGAAAGGAAATAGTGGCTAAAAGCATCGCAAAAAATCTTGGTGAAGATA